>JAANMT010000888.1_pt1 | contig 31489 bp, 27 predicted proteins | sample 7279711 | NCBI WGS metagenome assembly JAANMT01 (sample SAMN14094538, study PRJNA606508) | bioreactor metagenome | isolation source: A lab-scale SPAN reactor treating ammonium-rich wastewater day 1 | place: Ireland: Galway | collected 2017-01-16 | reverse complement strand
CACGGAGCAGATGAAGGCCGCCGTGCTCGCGCCGATGAAGAAAGCGCTGACGACGATGGCGGGCATGAAGAGTCTGATCGTGCAACGCTGGCACTCAACGTACACCAACGCGCGGCTTGAGGGGCTCAACGGCCTTTTCCAGGCGGCCAGAGCCAGAGCGCGAGGCTACCGCAACGCGAACACGTTTTTGACCATGTTCTACCTGCTCGGCGCCCCGCTCGGCGAAATCCTGAACCAGCTCACCCAACCCTTCTGCCCCGCGAATTCCATATGAAACGTCGAGGAACCTAATATAAGTGGCGGTACCCCCTATACGGTTGATGCTTCCTTCCCGCAAGTCGAACCGCTACTCCTGTATGAGCGTCACTGCACAAGCTTCACCGATTACGTTCGCAGGTCAATCGCTTGGAGCGGATTTCCCGGAATGGACTACGTGGAGCCAAACCTGCTGCCGATATTGCGAAAACCCTACCCCCAGATCTAATCGAACAGCCTGCGCCTCTGGAAAAACACCGGAGGCTGCCACTGAACCAGCCGTTCAGAGTGGGTGACCAACTTGCCAAGGCCAACACCGCCTCACCTTTCGATTGACGATTGTACGTGGACACAGCCCGAGAACTGGAGGATGCCTGGCTCCCGTTAGTGAGCCAACTACGGCGCCTTATCAAGCGCGCACTTCAGCTCGATGCGTTTCTTGGGCTTGGGGTCCACATCCAGAACCACTTCTTTGCACCCCGGCGCGATAATGCGGATGCGCACGGCGTTCTCCGGCAGGGCGTGAACCACAAACCGACACTTCGATTCCGTGCCCATGGCTTGGCCAAACTTGACCGTTCCTGAACCCGTTGCGGGCAGCGCTTTACCTTGGCTGTCCTCAACGACGAATTGCGCTTCTGTGGCAGGCCGGTGTAGCGATGAAATCTCGATTTCGCACCACGCGACGGGTTGCAATATGATCTCCACCTCACTCGTCAGGCCGGCTTTGACCGTCACCTTGGTCGTGACTGTCCGAATCCAGCAACCGGAGGCCTCAAGCAGATAGGAGCCGGCGGGAACGTCAACATAGCCCAAGTTCATCGTTTGCGGCCTTGAAAGCCGGGGATCGATAGGCGCGCCTTTGGACTCGAGCAAGCGCATGGAAACGTCCTTGACGGCTGGACGCGTGAAGCCTTCCGGAAGCTTCTGGCTATAGGCAATCTTGCCGACACGGGAAGAGAAGTCGATGACCACGCCCTTCAGATCCTTCGTTACGCTGATCGTCTTGCCATTTGAGAATTGCTCCAACTTGTTGGCCTTGGCGAAAGCCGACGCGCTGTACTCTCCTTCCAGAACTTCCGTTAGCTCGAACTTGCCGGCGTTATCATATTGGCCGCTGTAGCCCCCATCTCCGGCCAATTCTCCAATCCAGATCTTTCCTCCGAACTTATCGAACTCCTTGGGAACCTTCACGGTCCCGGAAACCTTGTAGGTCTTCAATGACGGCCTGTAGGAAAACTCCGGGCCCGTAGGAATCTCGATTTCCGCAGTTTGACGCAGCTGCCGATCGGGCGAGCCCGAGTGCTTCCAGTGGCACTCCACGCGCCAGCGCCCCGTGCGAACGTAGCCGACGTTCACAAGTCCACTGAAAGAACTGCACCACAGGTCAACGCCGGTGTGGGAAAGAGGCCACAACCTGATTTCGATCAGGTGAAAATCGGGACGTTCTGGCTTGGCAACGTCAAAGAGCGTGCAGCCGGGAACTTCAAGTTCAATTGTGGCCGCACTGTCCTTGCCCGGATGCACCGGGCGCCGGTACACGTTCAGCAACAGGCCTTGGCGCGTGGACATCTCGTGTTCAAGCGCAGTGCATACGTTATACGCGCCTTTGTAGAGTTTCCCGATTGTGACCTTGCCAACGGCATCTGTCGTGCCCCTGGCAATTCGGTCTTCACCTGGAGCTGGCCGAGCATCTCCATTGCCCTTGCCCATCCCTTCCTCTACGTAGGACAGAACGATTGGCTGATTGGCAAAGGGTTCCCCCCGGTACGTCAGCGTCAGCTCAATACTCTCAGGATTTGGAGCGGCCTGGGCACAGGATTGAGGCACCGTAGCGGAGTCGGCGCGGCATGTCCCGCAAATCAGCACAATCAAGACCAGCACTGCGACGCGATAAAGGTCCATCACAGACACTCCCCTCGAATGGCACCACATCAGACCTAGACAGTCAGCGGCGGCCGGCAGCATCTGGCAGTCCGCTATAAAAGCACGCCGGAGTATCGCCGATTCCAGCCTCCGATTCAATTACGCTCGAAAAGTCCTGCTTTTCGGACTGTGACGGGCGCGGCAGTGAGTGCGCCGGTCGCTCGCTCTTGCCGTTGGCCTCAGTAACTTCGATGTCCCTCAACAGCGGATTCAGATTCTTCTTCAGGCCGTGAAGGCTGTGATAGAGCAGCGCTTCCCTGCCGCTGCTACCCCTGAACAGGCTTGTTTCGGTGTCGGCATTGCTTTCGTGCGCGACGTTGGAGGCTTTTCGCCTTTGAAGTAGTCCCAGTCGGTGGCGTCGGGCGGGGGAGAATTGCTCGTGTCCTCGGCATGGCGCCATGAACACTCAGTCTCAAAGAGGAACTTCTGCTTCAGCGAGGCCGCCCAGCGCACGTTAGCCATGCCGCTCAACTGACCAGTTCCGCCCCCAGATTGGTTCTTGCGTTGCTCAGGTTCTGTCCCGTCAGCTTCGTTCGTGTTGCGCGTTGAGGCCATGCGCGTCAGGCGCCTGAGGCGCCCTGCCGTAGCGGGAGGGTCAGGCTCTGAAGGTCAGACCCATAGTGAAGTGATGGGGCCGATTGTGCGTGACAGGCCGCCATGTCCTGATTCAATCCCCCCAAGATGACTCAGCCGGACTTCAAGTCGCTCATCCCTCATCGGCCGCCCATGGTGCTCGTGGACGAAGTTCCCGTCTGGGGCGCCGAGCGTATCTGCGCGCGGCGCACGGTCCGCGAGACCGACCCCTTCGTTGAAAACGGCGAACTCTCCGATCCTTCGCTGATTGAGTGTCTGGCCCAGGCCATTGCCGCGGGAGACGCACAGCATGCCCGCGACAAGGGCGGCCGCGTCATCAAGGGCTACCTCACGGGGCTGACGGGCCTGAAGTTCTACTCCCGGGCCCGGGTAGGCGAGACCATAGACCTCGAGGCCGACTGTCAGCGCCGCATGGATGGCATGGGGCTGTTCCATGCCCGCGCGCGCGTTCAGGACCGCCTGTTAGCCGAAGGCGTCTTCAAGCTCTACGTGCTGATCGACTACTCGCAGCGCGGCGCTACCTGAGTCCGGGCTGGGCGCTGCGCGGCTCTTCGCCCTCGGGCTTGACGCGCTGGGACTGCACCTGCCGGTACACTTCCCACAGCAGCTCTTTGAGGCCCGCGCCCGTCACGCCCGATATCACGTGAACTTTCTGCCCCAGCAGGCGGCCCAGCTCCTGCGCCTTCTCCGCTGTGCCCGGCACGTCGGCTTTGTTGGCAACCAGCAGGCGAGGCTTGAGGGCAAGTTCCACGGAGAACGCGCTGAGTTCGCGCACGATGACGTCGTGGTCGATCTTGAGTTGATCGGGTTCGTTCTCACTGCAGTCAATGAGATGGATCAGCACGCGGGTGCGCTCTACGTGGCGCAGAAACTTGTGGCCCAACCCCTTTCCCCGGCTTGCCCCCTCGATCAGCCCGGGGATATCCGCCAGCAGAAACGAATGTTCCTCGTCAAGCTGAACCACGCCCAGGTAGGGCACCAGGGTGGTGAAGGGATAGGCGCCGATCTTCGGCCGCGCCTTGGTGCAGCGCGACAAGAACGTGCTCTTGCCCGCGTTGGGCAGACCCACAAGCCCGGCATCCGCAATGAGCTTGAGTTCAAAGCGCAGGTGCCTGGCCTGCCCGGGCTTACCCGGCTTGAATCGCGTGGGCCTCTGGTTGGTCGCCGTGGCGAAGTGCTTGTTGCCCAGGCCGCCCTGCCCGCCGTAAGCCGCGACGTAGCGCATGCTATGCTCGTTCATGTCGACCAGCAGGCGGGCCGAACGGGGACGGGGCTTGAGTTCGATGTCTTCGCCGCTGGCACCCTCGGCCGTGAAGGCTTCGGGCGGGGCGTGGATTTCGTCGCCTTCAGGCTCGGGTGGCTCCTCGGCCTGCGGTTCACCTTCCTCCACCAGTTCATACACCAGCGTTCCCACGGGCACTTCAATGATCACGTCGTCAGCGTTGGCACCGTGGCAGTTGCTGGTGCCGCCCTTTCCGCCGTTCTTGGCCTTGATCTCCTTCGTGTAGCGCAGATGGCCCAGACCATCGAGGTGGTGGCTGGCCACGAGCACAACATCGCCGCCGCGACCGCCGTCGCCGCCGTCGGGGCCGCCCTTGTCCACATACTTTTCCCGATGAAACGAGACGTGGCCGTCGCCGCCGCGCCCCGCCCTGACCTTCAATTCGGTTTCGTCCACGAACATGGCGAGATAGTAGGGTCAAAAGCGCCCGTGAGAAGCGGCAGGCTGCACACAAAGCATCTTCGAGCTAACGTGGCGCCATGAACATCCCCCTGAGCAAGCCTGAAATCACCCCCGAAGACGTCGCGGCGGTCAGCGCCGTCCTCAAGTCCGGCAAACTCACGCAGGGGCCCCAGACGGCCCTCTTCGAGGAAATGGCCGCGGCCTATGTGGGCGCGAAGTTCGCCATCGCCGTCAGCAGCCATGCCACGGCCCTCCATGCCGCGCTGCTGGCCGCGGGGATTGCTCCTGGCCGCGAAGTCATCACCAGTCCCTTTGCCTTCATCGCGGCCGCCAACGCCATTGAACAGTGCTCGGCGCGGCCACGCTTTGTGGACATTGACCCCATTTCGCTCAACCTGGACCCCCGCAAGGCCATTTCGACTCTGAGCGAGGAAAGCCAGGCCCTGGTTGTTTCGCACACCTTTGGCTTGCCCGCCGAAAGCGCGGCGCTGTGCGGCGAGGCCGAAACCTGCGGCCTTGTAGTGATTGAGGATGCCTCACAGGCCTGGGGGGCGCAGGCGGGCTCGGTCAAGGTCGGCGGCAGCCCCGCGGCGCTGGCCACGGTGTTCAGCTGCTATCCGGGCTGCCCCGTTACCACGGGCGAAGGCGGCCTGATTGTCACCCACGACGCGGCCTTCGCAGACGCCTGCCGCAGCCTGATCAACCTCGGGCGCGACCCGGCCGCGCCCAAGGGCGGGGGCAAGGGCGCCAGCTGGCTGACGCACTCGAGGCTGGGTTTCAACTACCGCATGGACGAAATGTCTGCGGCGCTGGGCGTGAGCCAGCTTGCGCGCATCGACGAAACCCTGGCGCAACGCCAGCGCCTGGCCGAGCATTACCGCGGCCGACTGCGGCCGCTGAAGGACCGCTTTATCCTGCCCATGGAGATTGCCGGCTGCCGCCGCGCGTGGAGCACGTTCAACATCATCTGCCGCGAGGGCGTCTCACGCGAGAAAGTCATCGGTGCGCTGGCCGACAAGGGCATTGCGACGGAGCGCTACTTCGACCCGCCGCTGCACCTGCAGCCCTTCTACCGCGAAAAATACGGCGAATCACCCGGCACCCTGAGTATCGCCGAGGGCATCGCCCGGCAGATTCTGGCCCTGCCCTTCTTCACAACCATGAGCGCGGCCGAAGTGGATTATGTCTGCGACGCGCTGGAGGCGCTGTAGCGGCCAGGGCAGAGTCAGCGGCCTGCCTCACGGATAGAGCACGACGAGCATCTGCGAAGTCTGGAGCGTGGCCGCGCCATGCCAGGCGTTGCGCACCGCGTCGAAGGCAGGTGAGAAGCGCCCGTCGGAGCGGGCCAGGGCCTGCCAGAGTTTCTCATCCTCTTCTTCGGGCGGACCGGGAGGCTGCTGCGCGCCCATGGGCCCCAGGGCCACGGGCTCGTCTGCAAGCCAGACGCCCAGCGTGACGGGCGCGCCGCCGTTGCTGCCGTCCTGGTGGCGGTCAAAGATGCGCAATACCGTGGGCGCGACGAACTCAATGCGCCCGGGCAGAAAGCGCAGGTCGTCTTCGGCCAGGTGCAGCCACTTGGCCGTGAACGTTTCGCCCAACTTGCGCGCCGGCGGCTCGAACACACGCCTGGCCACGTCCGAGACCAGGGCCTCCAGCCCCTCGAGGCTGCTGAGGCGGGAGCACAAGCGCATAAAGATCTGGCGCAGCCAGCCTGGCGAACGCTCCAGATTCTCGGCCAGATTGAAGCACTGGGCCAATACCTCCGGGCGCTTCTCGCGCGATACTTCCGCCAGACGGCGCGGCAGCAGGCTGCCAAAGGCCATCGAGAAGAAGTTCCGGGCCCCGGCCTGCGAAGAGAAGAAATACCCCTGACCGATGCCGGCAGCGCAGAGCCGCAGGTAGGCCTCAGCCAGCCGGCGGCTCTGTGCCGCGGGCTCACCGGCCAGACTCTCAGTCAGCTCGACGAGCGGACCTTCGATGACTTCGCGCCAGAAAGCCGCGTCAAAGCGCACATAGCGGCGCCGGGCCTCGCGCTCGATGGCCTCAATGACCGACAGGCCCGAGGAAGTGCGTTCAGGCATGGGCGCGATTGCTCTTGAGCCAGGCGGCGTAGTTGCGATAGCGGCTGTAGATGGACTTGAGGTGGATCAGGTCTTCGTAGGCCGGCGGGCTGAGCTCGGCCTTCATCAGGCGGTCCATGGCGGCGCTCACGGCACCCAGGCGCTTTTCCACCGTTCGCAGGTCCACGCCGTTGAGGCCGAGGTCCAGTTCCTGACGCAGAGCGGTTACTTCGCGGCGCACGGGCTCGTGGCGCGAGAACTGCTCGTGGCTCATGTCCACCATGTTGCGTATCCAGGCCACGCGATCCTGGAGAAGCTGGCGCTGACCCTTACCCTCAAAAAACAGGCTGCGCGTGTTGGGCACCAGCTTGTCGTGCAGCACCCAAGGCAGGATCTGCCTCATATCCTCGATCTCGACCTGCGTGTGTCCGCGGAAGTAGGCCAGCGCCTTCATGAAGTGCAGGGCGGTCTGGAAGCTGCGGGCGCTCACGCCGTTTTCTGTCTGGGTGCAGAGGTGGACTTTCTTGTCCAGCGGGCATTGCTCGTTGCACACAGCGCCTACGCCCTGCCCAGCGAGCTTGAGTGTGTCCTTGCTCTTGTACTCGAACTGGCTGCTGGCCATGCGGCAGAAGTCAAGCTGGCCCATGAAGAAAGCCAGGCGATCCATCACCGGAGCGGGCACCTGCACGGCCAGAATGGCCTTGTAGATGGCCTCCAGCTCCCGGGCCGTGAAGATGATCTCGCCGGGGATCAGGTCCTCGGGGTTCTTGTCGCTCTCGATGCGCTGCAGCAGCGCGTGAATGAAACCGCTGTTGAAGGGCACGGCGCGCACGACCACGTCAATGCGGTCCTTGAGGGCCTCAATGACCTGAAACGTTCCGCCGCCGGCGTCGTCGTTAGCCGTGAGGAACCAGCTCGACCTGCCGGAATAGACATACTGGTCGAACATCTCGGCGTAGCCCTCGCCCATGAGCGAGAGCAGTGCGCTCTGCGTCTTGGTAGGTATGCGATTGTATTCGTCAATGATTTTGACGCGCTGGCCAATCCAGTTGCGCCAGGCGACCTTGATGTCTTTGGCGCTCTCGGCCTTCATCATGTCCGCGGGAAGCGGCGCGCCCAGCAGATCCGAGATCGTCAGTTGCGGGTGCCCGCGCTGGATGCTGCGCCTCGTGTCCTCCTTGCTCATGCCCGACAACAGCGCCATCAGGATCGCGCTTGAGGTCTTGCCGCGCCCCGGTCCGCCCACCATCAGAGCGCGACGGCAGGTAAAGAGGGTGAGCATGGGTATGAGGACAAAGCTGGAAAAGCTCTGGTCGTCGTGGAGGATGAGCTCATCTCCGGCGGCGTTCTTGAGGCGGGACCTGGCGCCGAATTCGATGTCGTAGTAGGGGCAGATGATGGCGTTGTTGACAATCCACCAGTAGGCCTGGCGCATTTTGTCGTGAAGCGAAGCTCCGTCGCGCTCGCTGAGGTGAACTTCAAGGTTGGCGTTGACTTCGGCGCGCCCCTTGAGCAGGTCCAGCAGCGGATTGTTGGTCTTGGGCATGGGAAGATTGTGGGTTTTCTGGGCCCCCTTGTCGATTGCTCACACGCCCGCGATCATCCCCTTCGCACGACCGGCCTCGGGCGCCTGAACAACGGGCGCGACTTCAAGCAAACCGGCCTCGGAGAGGACTCCGGGGCCGGGTCTTTCTGGAGGTGGCGGCGGGATTCGAACCCGCGTGTGACGGTTTTGCAAACCAACTTGTGTCAAGCGGAAGTCTCTGGGGCATCGGAGCTTGCATCGCAGCGCATATGCGACTTACAGGCCCGCTTGCAGGAATTGGGTGACCCTTGGTGCTACTTGGTGCCACTGCTTGAAGTGTGGCCGCGTCTTTCAGCCCGCGAACGCGCCGCGATTCTGCAGTTCGCCGCGAGCGCACCGGATGATTCTGATCTTCCCGAACTTGGGTCGGCTTGACGAAAGACTGACAACACCCTCACGCGCACCATTTCTGGGTTCGACTGCACCAAAGGAGAAGGACTCATCTATGCACGACGCCATTCGCCAGCTTGCGACACTCATCAGCTTCGCGCAGATTACGCGCTTGAAAGAGCGGGCGCGCGATGCTTCGAAGTCGCCGCGGGTGTTTCAGATCTTGCTGGCGCTAGTAATCAAGGCGCGCAGTTCGCCGCCTGATCTCGACGGCCGCGCGGCCGTGATGACGCGCAGGGACGTGCTTGAGTGGCTGGAAGCGTTCCAGCTTCCTGTTTCGCGCGAAGCGCTGCGCAAGTTGCTGGGTACGCTCCAAGTGGCGCGGATGGTTGAACTCAGCGGAAGCAACGTGCGTGTCACGCGTACCTTGTTGGATGACCTGGCTTCGGTGGGCGCGTGCCCTGCCGGGCAACCGCCCGACTTGTCCGGAGTAACGGCGCCATCGCCGAACTCGTCCGGAACCGTGGAACATGCGCTGAACTCGTCCGGAGCGCTTCCCGCTCAAGCGGTGGACACTCCATCCGGAGCGCGTTCGAGCCATGAAGCCGCCTTGTCGTCCGGACAGGCCGAACAGGAACTCCTCGAATTCATGAAGTTCATTCAGATGGTCGCGCAGGTGGTCTAGCTCGAAGGCATCCAACGGCGCGGCCACGAAGCCGCCGGAGTTTCTGGCAGAAACGCCGTCACCCTCCGTCAACCCGCTGTCACCCTTCGGCACCCGTGATTGGGCCGATCTTGCGCTCCGCGCGCTACTCCAGTGGCATTTCTTCGCGAAATCAATGTGTGAACGCCGGCATTTTGGCGCGAAACCGGCACTTCAGTTCCGCTCCCGTCGGGGCCTCACCCGCCACGCCCGACGGCGCCGTAGGCGGCGGCCGGACTGCTGGGCGCGGCCCTGCGGCTGGAACGCCTGAATCTGGCCGTTTTGGGCCGGTGTATTCATCTGCAAATGAACGCGAAAACATTACGTGAAGACCCCGGGCGATTCCGCGCCCTTATCCGCCGAAATAGGGCCAGAGATTTTTGTAAAGGCTCTAGCAAGCGGGTCCGCGGCATTTCGGCATTCTAATTGGGGAAGTCGGCTTTGCGGCTTCAGGCGTGCTTTCGGAATCCGCCCAAACGGTCCTATCTATAGAGGCACATAGTATCCGGCCGGTTTCCGGCTGTGTGCTGCCGGCCCCGTTTTGGGGCCGGTTCTCTTTTGGCCTATCCGGATTGCACTTTGCGCTCCGGATGGGCGGGGAGGTTTTTGTGACTTACCCGAAGAAACTGGCGCTGGTTGCGGTGTTAGCCGTAGCCAGTGTGATCTGGTTTCCCGTACTTGCCATGCGCGGCATCTCTGCCGCTTTGAACTGGCTGGGGCAGACGCTCCTGCGGGGCCTGAAGAATCGTGACAGCGGCGTGAAGACGTCGGCTGCCGTTCTTCTGGTCTTCTATGGGCTGCCCTGGCTGGTTGCGATCGGCGTGGTGATCGCGCTGGCGAGTTACGAGATTGCCATGTTTCGCCTGATGGAAGCGCTGTTCAAGGCCGAGGATATCGGCTATCGCCCGCGAGGCTCCGAGCCGCCGCCTACCCAGGGCGCGCGGCTTTCGGCCCGTGAGCGCGAAGCGCCCGTCCATCAGTTGCCGAGCGCGCAACGCACGCTCAGCGAGGTCCAGGCTCAGCAGGTCGCTTTACGCAGCGGCTGGAACCCGCATGAACTCGACTTCACGTGGGATTCCCGCCGGCAGCTCTGGCGATCGAAGGATGGCCAGCTCGTCGATCACGACGGCGGCCACGTCGCCTGGGCTTCGTAAGCAACCGCCCCGCGAAAGCGGGGCGAGTGCTACTCGCCCATTTCGGGCGGGTTGATTCACACGGAGAACAACATGGACAACAACACCATGTGGGAAGGCTTGCTGGCGATCATCCGGGCTTTGATCCTGGGACGACGCCTGCCGCCTGACCAGTTGCGTACATTTTTGCTGTTTGCAGAGCCTGTGCCCTACCTTAGCGCCGAGCAAATCGCCGCGGCCATTGGCCGCAACTGCGGCCACGACATCGAGCCGGAGCTGCCCGAAGGCTGGGCTCAGGGAGTCAGCATCAATGACCCCGAGTCCGGCGATTACTACGACGCCTACGCGCAGATTGTGGGCGAGGTGCTCATGAATCTGCTGCGCAAAGAGCACCCCGAGTGGGAGCACACCCACTGGAAGGTCACCACCTGCGACCAGGGCTGGGATTTTCTCAGCTACCGCGTTCTCGACGAGCGCGGCCGTGTGCATCCCATTGCGTGCTGGATGGAAGGCAAACTTAAACTGCTGCGCGACGGCGCCATCAAGGATGAAGCCGCGCGCCGCACGGTCATTTGCCGCTTCATCGAGCGCACGCTGGAGTGGCTGTGGGAGACGGTGGGAGAGTGGGAATCCGAGGACTTGCCTAAAAGTTATCAGGAAGCCGCGGCCAGGCTCCACACCTTCTTTGAATCCCGCGCCGTCGACTACACGAGCATGTACCCCGTGCTCGAACGCTGCGCGGCCCACATCTTTGACAGCGGCCAATGGGAAATCGACGAGTGGATCGATGGCTGGATCTACGCACCCCTTCTATGGGACGCGCTCAACGATCTGGGCTATGTCGAAGCACAAGCTCACACGCAAACGAAGAAGCTGTTCGCAGCTTAGTAGCGAACGCGCCGGTGCAATGCCGGCGCGCGCGCTGGGGGCGCCTTGCGCCCCTTGAACATCTGCATTCAACGCGGCATTCGTTTTATCTGGAACGAGATGTGGCAATCCGGTAAAGGAAGGCCATGCCCACGCTGAGCCAATACGTCGATCAGGCCAAGGAACTCAAGGCCCGCGCAAAGGGTTTTGAAGTTCCAGTGTTCAATACTCTGATCGGCGTGCTGAGCAGCGCAGCCAGCGCGAAGCTGGCTGCCGCTGAGCTCGCCAAGCTGGGCGACGATTCGAGCCGACTGCGCGCGACGCGCAAGTTCGCGCTGGCCGCGCAGGCCATCCGCGAGAAAAAGCAGCTCAACGCTGAATCCATGCAGATGAAGTAGCCGCCTCCGCCTTGGCCATCAAAGCCTTGGCGGAGTCGGCTGGCGGCCTCTTCGGGCCGTCACTTGTCCGACGTAGCCGCGACGGTCGCGGCGAAGTCGGAACGTCTGGAGAATTTCCATGACGACTGCAACTGTTTCACCCACACAGCCCAAAACCTGGGCGAGTGGTTCTGTTGTTGAACGCGGGAGCGCCAACTATGCCCTCGCCAACCGCCTCATGTTTGCCGCGCCGGACGAAGCGAAGTTCAAGGACTTCAATTCAATCCGCGCCCACGCCTCCGCGCAGCGCAAGCGCTCGAAGGAAGTGGAAGTTGACATGTCGAAGTTCCTGTTCGCCCACAAGGACGGACGCGATTTCGCCTACGTTGACGACTACAACCTGCGCCTCACCAACCTGTTTTACAAGCAGGTTGCGCTCGAGGCCGGCATCCGCCTTGAGACTCTCGCCATGCTCAAGCCTGACACGCGCATCCGCGTGCTCAACGAGCTGTGGGAGCCGCATCGCGAGCGCGGCACGGAAGAGCGCAAGCTTCTTCTCGAAGCCAACGAGCTTGGAGAGTTCGACGTGCGCGCCATGAACGGCGCGCGCTACGAACGCCTCTGGGATTCCGAGGTGTTCGAGGAAGTGGAGCGCTGGCTGCTGGCGACGGGCGACTGGAAGCCCGCATACCCCACGTTCAACGTGGACCCCGAGAGCAAGGTCGAAGACAGGCCCAAAGCCTTGATCCGCACCGACCGCTACTCGTTCACGTTCTTCTTCACCGAGCCGAAGTTCAAGGACGGTGATGGCTTCTCGAACCAGAAGGCGACCGGCATGACCGGAAGCGCAGACATCGCCAAGGCCCAGGGCTTCGCGGATCCACGCGACACCGACGGACTGGGCGGCCTGCGAAAGGGCCTGATGGTTTACAACGGCGAAACCGGCCACAAGTCTTTCGGCTGGCAGATGTTCCTGTTCAGGAACGTCTGCAGCAACTTCAACATCTGGGACCTCAGCGAGGGCCGCACCAAGCGTGTGCGCCACACGAAGAGCGTCCGCGATGCCTTTGAAGTGTTCAAGGAAGACGTGAAGAGTCTTTCGGGCTCCCTCACGGAGTTCGAATACGACTTCCTCACGAAGGCCGCCAAGACGCCGTTTGCCAAGGACGACGAGGACGCGGAAAAGCGGCTCAACCGCATGGGCGTCAACCGTTCCAACGCGCACGCCGCGGTGGAAGCGGCGAAGCTCGAGGTCAACGGCGCGAATCTCAGCGTCTGGTCGGTAGTCAACGGCCTGACCTGGCACGCCAAGACTTTGGGCAACGAGGACGACCGTGTTGCCCTCAACGTACAGGCCGGCGACGTGCTGAACGCCGCCATGGCCAAGTAACGATAGACCGCCGCGCAGGCAAGCATGCCCGCGCGGTGCTCTGCCGGCCCCGTCGGGCCGGTACTAGCAGGAGAATCACATGTTCAAGTTGCTTGCAGCAATGTTCCGCAACATCGTGGCAAAACCGGCCCCGGCCCAGACGAAGTGGCGCAAGGAGCGCAATCTCCCCGCCAAGTCGCTGGACCTGTTCACGCAGACCGTGCTCTTCGACATCGAAGGCGTGGTCACCACCGACGGCAGCATGCTTCTGCAGACGCCTTACCTCGAAGCGCCGCCCAAAGCCTTGCTTGGCAAGGCCTTTGACGCGCGCGACGCCAAGGCGCTGCTCAAGGCGCTGCCCAAGGGAAAAATGCGCGAACTGCCGATCGAGGCCACCTACGTGGCGGACGACAACATGCTGAGTTTCAGGACCGCCGGCGGCGTCAAACTCGACGTCAAGGCGGTCGAAGGCCACCCGGCCAACTGGCCGAAGTGGCAGGACAAGCTGCCCAAGCACGGCGAATACAACGAAGTCGTCGTGGACGGAAAGCGCCTCAAGAAGCTGGTCAGCGATGCCGTGGCGCAGGACAACGCGCTCGGCAAGAGCAAGCACGGCAAGGGCTACCAGTCCAAAGTCGTGCTGCGCGTCAGCGCAAAGCCTGATCATCCCTTCGAGATCCACTCGAACCAGGGCGTGAAGGGGTTCCTGATGCCGATGACCGACGAGGTGAAACACGACCGCCCGAAGAAGGCGGCCAGGCCCGCTTCGACTGCGCTCAGCGCAGGGGAAACGGCGAAGGTGTAGTTGAAAAGAGGGTCAGGCACCGCTTTGCGGAGCCAGACCCCCTTTCAACTGCCGGCGGATTTTCCGCCGGAGTTTTGGAGAATCACCATGCCACAAGACAACAGCAAGCGGCTGATTGGCCGCAAGATCGTCATGGTCACACGGATCGAACCGGGAATCGGCGAGCGTTTTTACAACGCGAGCCGCACGAATCCGGCGTTCCGCATCTGGCTTGACGACGGCACGATCCTCGTGCCGATGGCCGACGCCGAAGGCAACGGCCCCGGCGTCATCCAGATCGAGGACCAGAGCCAGGACGTCCATCTGCTCTGGACCGACACGATCAGCAAATAGCAATGCTGCAGGCGACCCCTGTCCGCATGACGCGCGTAAATCGCCTGCAGCAGTGCTGCCGCTCCATTCGGAGCGGCGCTTTTGTTTTGAAAGGAATCCCATGAGCACTTGGGAAAGATTCTTGAGGGCGATTGAAGACGGCAACCCTGCTGAAGCACTTCGCATCAGCGAACAGGAACTGCCGCCGGAACAGAAACCCGCCGCTCAAACCAAACTCGCCGAAGCCAAACAGAAGAAACGCAAGCCGCGCATCGAACTTGCCGCCGTCATGGCCGCAGTCGAGCGCGACGACTGCACGGGCTTCTGCATCGCCTGTGGCGAAGAACAAAGCGGCTGCGAACCCGACGCCAGGCGCGTCGAGTGCGAAAGCTGCGGCGAGAAGAAAGTCTACGGCGCCGAGGAATTGCTGCTCCGCATCGCCTGATAGTTCACGGTCGACGGTTCACCGTTGGCCGTGAACTGCTGCTCCATTCGGAGCGGTGTTCTTGAGAGATGGAGAGTTTGAGAGATCGAGAGATGGCAGCTGCAATCTCTCCATCGCTCCAACACTCCATCTCTCAGCATCAAGGAGACCCGCCATGGGTCAATATTATCTAGTCGTGAATCTGGACAAGCGCGAGTTCCTCCATGCGCACAAGCTCGGGGACGGACTCAAGTTGATGGAGTTCGGCAACTCGGGCGACGGCACCATGCTCGCGCTCGCGTTGTTACTGGCTGACGGCTGCGGCCGAGGCGGCGGTGATTACCACGCGAAGACGGGGAGCAATCCCGACCTCGCGTTGATCGGCCGCTGGAAAGGCGACCGCATCGTCATTGCCGGCGACTACGCCGATGTTGGCTTCACGCCCAAGCCGGACGAGTGGACGGCCAGTGAACGCGCCAAGCTGAAGGAGTGTTTCAGCGAAGGCACGAAGCTCGAGGAGCACGTCAATCTCTACGCCTGGGCCGAGAGCTTCTTCGAGGACATTTCCTTGAAGATGCGCGCCCTGCTGGAGTGCGAAGCCTACGTCGAAGTCCGGCCCCGCTGGGACCGCGACCGAACCGAGGAATTTAACAGAGCCAGTTAGTGGCAGCCGCGCCCTGAGCACTGTCGAAGGGCGCGAGCGCCGCCGCTCCATTTCGGAGCGGTGTACCCGTGCTTCGTGTTTCGTGCCTCGTGCTTCGGATCTCCCGGAGCACGAACCACGGAGCACGAAGCACGGCTTTTCAGGAGAAATCCCATGAGTAAGTTTTCTGTCCGCGTGCATGACCCCAAGGGCTTCGCGCGGGCCTTCAAACTGTGCGCCGGCATCGCGCATGCGAAATCGCGCCACGGAACCAACCCGATCTGCTCGATCGTGTTGCTGACCGTGAGCGGCTTCCACGCGACGTTGCAGGCCACAGACCTGAGCCAGTACCTGACCATCAACCTCGGCCTTGCCACGCAGGGCCTGTCGCTCGATGGTGAAGGCTGCCTGACCCTTCCGAACGACTGGAAGGTGCCCAAGGAGCCCTTCACGCTCGAATCCGAGCCGTCAGAGACCGGCCCCATGGTCACGCTTCACTATTCAGCCGTGACCCAGAACATTCCGCAGCCGCACAAAGTGCCCGATGAATACCCGTGCTTCCCCCTGGCTAATGCCGGCGTGAAGTTCGAGATTCCGGGCGCCGAGCTGGCGCACCACCTTTCGAAGCTGAGCGGATACACCGCCAGCGAGAAGGGGCGCTACGCGCTCAACGGATTGCTCTGGGAATTCGGCGGCGAAGTCAACCAGCCGCTGGTCAACGAAAAGGACAGCTACAGCGTCCAGCTCGTGGCCACGGACGGCAGACACCTCGCCGCCCACGCGCTGAGCGTGAGCACGAAGAAGGCCCCGCGCTGGCAAAGCATCTTGCACTTCACGCACGCGCAGAACCTGGCCGGCATCATCAAGACGCTGGACAGCGCCGAAGAACCTAACATTGAAGTGGCTTTCCCGCCCGAGGTCGAAACGACCAACGACAAAGGTGAAATCACCGAAGTCACGCCGCGCGAAAGCTGCATGTTCTTTGGCAACCGGAAATGGAACCTTGCCACGCGGTTGGTGGAGGGCCAGTTCCCCGATTGGCACAGCGTTGTGCCCAAGAACGACGTGACCGTGCTGTTGCGCCGCCAGGAGTACATCGACGCCCTGCAGGCCGTGAAACACGCCTGCAGCGTTGAAGCCTGCGCGGTGAAACACACGTTCAACGCCGATCACCTGCTGCTCGAGGCGAAGAGCCACGCCAACGGCTACGCCCGCGCCCAGGTTGCCCTTCCCACCGTGCCGCCGCAGATGATTCTGGGGCTTGACCCCGAGTATCTGCTGCAGGCGCTCGACGCGCTGCACGGCGAATGGGTTGTGTTCGAGTTCAAGAGCTCCGAATACGGAGTCAATCTTCACGATGGCGCGCCGCAAATGCGCTACCACCTCGTGATGCCCATTGACGTGGTCGGAGATCAGCCCACTGAACCGAAGCAGCCCGAGTTCGAGGAAAAGGAGCAGACCTGGAAGGACGGAGCCTGGCATCAGCTCACGCCCGAGGAGAAGGCACAGGCCAAGGCTCAGCACGAAGAAGCCATGCGCGAGTACGAAAAGAAACTCGCCGCTTGGCGCATCGAGCTTGAGCAATGGCGCATCAGCAAGCGCATGCGCAAAGATGACGATGACTACCTCGCGGAGCAGAAGGCCGGGGAATTCTTCCCGCGCCCTGCCCACGAGCCGGCCATCGGCTTCACGCTTGCGCCGGCACCGACGCTGGAGCAATTGAAGGAACAGGCCCTCACCGCCTACGTGGTCGCGAAGCCTAAGGCGAAAGCCCTTTCGGCTTCGCTCAAGGCAGGCAAGGCCCCGGTTGCACCCGCCCCCGCTTCGACTGCGCTCAGCGCAGGCAAGGCGGCGCCTGCGCCGACACTGCAGCCGACCGAGAGCTGTTCCCACGAGGAAGAGCACCTCGAAACGGCCGCACAGCTCGGCTACGGGCTCGACAAGAACCAGGTCACCTTTGGTTGGTGACCCTGAGTTCGTCGAAGGGTGACGTTCGGCCGGTAAGAAGACGTAAAAAGGAAAGAGAGGGCGCGCGGCCAAACGGCCACGCGCCCTCTTTTCATTTGACCCCAAAACGACACGCCCGAAGAAACCACGGCCCGTGAAGCGGAGAAATCCGCCCCACGGGCCTTTTTTCGTTTTTCCAACGGTGGCGCGCCGGGTGGCGCGAATATGAGTAATACCCACAACTCACAATGAACCGAACCCTGGACCTGAGTTTGCTGCCTTCGTCGGGCGGTGGTTCCAAGCGCACCTACTTGGGCACCCGCGCGTCCAAGGCTTCGCTGGCAACTTTTCGGACTTTTTCGTCGGCGTTGCCAGTTAGCTGGCCGGGGAGTGACAGCGCGCGTCCGTCTTGGACATTTGAGGGCGAGGCACTGCCGCGTGCTTCTGTCGCCTTCCGTGCTCGTGGCGACCTCAGTGACCTTGGCGCGGGCGCGGTCGTCGTCGGTAAACGCGAGCGCGTCAACGGCCAGAAAGCGGTGCGCGGCCTTGCTTGCGGCGATTACAAATGATTCCGGAGCGAGTTCTATTCCCACACGGACCCAAAAGGTAAGTACTGTTAGCACAGAAACGGATCGTGTTTCGCACAATTTCGACGTCCCGGTGCGACGGAGAGCCTACTCATGCTGAAGCTTGCACTTGTTCCTGTCGCGGTCTGCCTAAGTTTCATTAGCCACTGGGCGTCCTTTCCTGCACGGCAGCAGTTACCGGTTTTCGTCGCCGACATGTCTCGGGTGGCGCCAGTTTCTCCGAACGCACCTGTCGCGACGAACGCCCAAATCACCTTCACCGGTGTCGCGCTTGAGAAATACGGCGTTGAGTCGGATTTCAGTCAGGGGTCTTCAATCGCAACCGCCAAGGCCGATGGTCTGATCCCTGTGGGTACCGTGAGCGCGTCGGGCCTGTTTCGTGTGCGCATCACAGACAAAGACGGCGCGAATGGGCGCGTTTGGTGGGCCTTAGTCACTCGACCGGATCCGCTGAAGCAGGTCTTCAGCCTGAAGTGGACATCCGCCAGTGATTCACCAACGATCGCAAAGGAGACTGCTGATGCCAGCTCCGGCGCATGGGCCAAACTTTGGACCGCCCTTCGCAAAGAGAAGGGCGTCCGCGATGCCGCTTTCAAGGCCGCGGCAGAAGATTACCTGAAGGAAAACCTCCTGAGCGCGCAGGCGACCGCGCTTAGTTGCGCCGTAGCCGTTCATCCCGTCTCCCAGGTCGGGTGCGCCATTTCCGTCGCAAAAGAGCTTGTCGACTTCCTGTCCTGCTTTTTCACCAAGGCGGCTGAGGACCTGAAACAGAAGCAGACGTTGACGCAGGATGAGGTCGACAAGATCAAGGCGACCCTCAAGGCAATCGCACTGGCCGCTGACTCGCTTTCCACGGCCGTGGACCTGCTTTCACTCAAGAAAGGGGCGGCTACGGCGCTTGAGGTAGGCACGTCGCTGGCTGCACTCATGGGTAGTCTCACGGAGTTCACGCTGGGCGACAAGGTAGCCGGTAAAGACACTTTTCAAGTCTCGATTAAACTGACTGAGAGCGCCAACGCTCTCGCCGTCAAACACTCGGCCATCCTGACAATCCTGAAGAAGGTAAAGTAGGCGCGCTGAACCTGTGCTTCGGCTCGCCTGGCAGCAAAGGAGAGAACATGAATTCCACAACCGTTGGTTATGCCGCCAGACTCGGCATCCGTCTCGCGATTGTGCTTGGTCTGGGTTTGCTCTGGGCGCGGGCACCATTGGCAGAGGGCACGCCCGATCCGCGCAGCGACCAGACCGTGCTGCGTGACCTGATGTGGAGATGCAGGAAGCCCGGAGCATGCGCTCTCTGGGGGCCGGATCTTAGTTACGCAACTGGCCTGATTCGCACGGTCATGGCCAAGACAGAAAAGAACAAGAGGCAGGAACTGGCCAAGGCTCTGCTGGGCGTGGAGAACCTGGGGACCGCCAGTGGGCCTCTTACAGGAATTACAACTCTCGACGCCGACAAGATTGCCCGCTTCCCCTACAAAGAGTACTTCCGCCTTAAGCGCGCGTCGTTCAAGAACGACGACGACCTTGCCATGGCGCTGTCAGCCGCGGCTATCGCGTTGGCTTGGCCCGCAGCAAGTTCAGATCTCGAGCGCATACGCCAGCAGGACCTCAAAACCCTGAACGCCATCGCCCGCGACTTCGCCCACGCCAGCGCCGAGTACGGTATTTTGGCTGAAAACTTCCGCGGATGGACGGTTATCGAAGAAACGCAGAAAAAACTGAAAGGCACCTGGACTTGGCATCGCTGGCGCAACCTGATCGTGCCCGAAATGCTGGTGGCCGACTTTGATAACCCCCATTGGCTGCACGCAATTGACAACGACAAGGACAGCAAGAGCAAAGACGCCGAGCTGATGATCAAGGATTGGGCCGACACCAACCTGAAAACCTGGTGCGAGCCCATCGACGTTGAATCAGGCAAGGAAAAGTGGACGCTCGACGGCATCAAAGGTGCTACGCCGTCAGATCGTCGCGCCGGCGCCCTGAATGGCCTGTGTTTCCCCTTGGATGGACTGAATCACCCGCCCCTGTTGGTTCACCCCGCTGTCCACCGGTGGGCTACCGAACTCAAGAATCAGAACATCTCATCGGATTCCCGAGACGGCTTGTGTAAGTGGATCTTCGAGCAAAGCCTGGGCTCGCCCATCGCTTGCGCCTGGCTGCAGAAGGAGAACAGGGCCAACGAGAATGTTGCCAAACTCTGCCTCTTTGCGCGCGCACGCGGCCACTTCGCAGGTGCGTCTGTCGCGCCGGAGGTCGAGAAGGTTCTGAAGGATGCGAAACTGGAAGGCCAGTCCTACGAGCAAACTCTGGCCCGCTGGAGTAACGCCGCCCAGCGCGGCTACTTCGAAAGATACCCGACTAAAGTAGACAAAACCTTTCTGCGCGAGCGCACGGACGAGGGCAAAAAACAAGGCACAGCCCCGAACTACGGGTTGCTGTCGTACCAAGGCCCTTCCAAAGATGCCCTACAACAAGAACGGTCAGCGGCGAATACGCTTGTTGGAGATGTTTGGGCCAAGCTCCCCGCCGAACTTGCCAAGCTCGACCGAGTCCTGACCACACAGGCCGGGCAGATCGAGTTCGTGCTGAAGTGGCTGGAAGTTGGCCCCACCGGTAACCCGGAGGCCGACGTTCTGATTGCCGAGCGGCTGGCTGCCATCGGCGATGGCGTGTTTTTCACCAAGGACGTGCGCGACGAACTCTACAAAGTCATGCACGCGCGTACAGAAGGCTGGCTCGCCGAGAAGATACTGAAAGAATGGGCCAAACTTGACGCGCTCGAGTTCCTCGCCGAGCGCGCCCCCGAAGGCCTGTGGGATCTGTATCCGAAAACTAAAGAAGGTGCCAAATGGGTGGCAGACGGAAGCACAGACAGTCAGCTGTTCAGAGACATTCAACAACTCGAGAACCTCTACCGCGTTGCAATCAGGAGGGGACGCATTGAGCCTGGCGAGGAGAACGCCATGACTCTGGCTGTGGTCCTCGCTGCAATTGAATCGGGGAGCAAAGGGAATGTCATGCAGTCGCGCGCCGCCATGATTGTCGCAACACACGCGGTGTTTGCCTTTTCCAGTTATGCTCACGTCATCACATGCGACACATTCTCGACACTCGTGAATCATGCTGCCAAGCAATTAAAGGAGGAGAAGAATAGTAGCGGTACCTGCCCGCTGCCCCTCAACTATCTTCTGGCGCACCTGGCCGCGTATCTGAACCAATATCACCAGCTTGGCCACGGCACAATCACAGTGGCAACGGTCATAACTAGAACTGCTGAAGACCACGACGAAGCAGGATTCCCCTCAGAAAAAGCCGCCACCTCCGACAACCATCGTGCGTTCTCACGCTGCCTCGATTACCTGACGCGCCACATTGTGGGAGAGCGCCCGCTCAAGCAACTCGCCTGGAGCAGCCGCGAACAAGTGCTTTCCCTTGTCATGGCGCTGCTGTACCTGCGCAAAGAGGAGACCTTGCGGCTGGAGATGATACTCTCTTCACCCTTCAAGGACACGTGGCACAAAGACGCCATGGAGGTGGGGGCGACTGTCAAGCAATCAGGCGAACTTCCGAAGCTGCATATCTGCGACGTACATTATTCTAAACAGAATAGCAAAGTTGATCTGCCCTCGTTCGCGGAGGCACTGCTGTGGAAACAGCTTGTCTGGCTCAAAGCAGCACACAACTCTCTCCTGCGTTCCAGGGCAGGCGAAACGCTGGTCACACCCGCGAGCCGTCACACACTTAGGGTAGACATCCTTGGCGAGCTTCTGGATGAAGCCAGGTTCAGCGATAGCAAGCTATTATTCAGGCTGGGCACGCCGGCAAACGACAACAAAGAGCCGTGGGAGAATCATAGTAGCAAGAACCGTAAGAAGTGGGCGAGAGACTTCTTTGATGTTAAAGGCGCCACCTCCGGTCTTGGCCTTTGGAACACCAATAGCGCACAGTTTTCGGTGGCTCAGAACGGGCGCACACCAACAGACAGAGACATTGTTGGTGGTTACCTCGCGGCGCAGTTGCGCCTGCAGGTAGCGCCAAGTCACGCACTGGCCGCAGCGCGCGAGGCGGAGGTGGAAGCCGCCCAAGCCGAGCTTCAGGCGGCGGTTTCGGCCCACGCTGCGGCCCTGCTTGAGCAGGCCGCGCTGAAGAGCATCGCCGAGGCCTTTGGTTCCGAAGCAGAAGCGGCGGAGCTGATGGTGAAACTCCAGAGCAAGCACAAAGACGCAGCGGCACTGAAGACAGACATAGAGCGTCTGAAGAAAGACATGGCGACGGCCAAACAACAGGGTGCCAATGCCCAGCGCGAGACGCTCGAAAAAGGACTTGCTGCCGTGCTGGAACTATACGAAGTCCGCCAGGCCGAGTACGCGGGCGCCGAGGCACTGTTACGCACGCTGGAACGCACCCTGCTTAGTACTGACACTGAAGACTCAATCATGGCCCGAGTAACAAAAGAAGCCTTTGTCCGCATCAACAAACAACAAGAAAGCATCAAGCAGGCGGAAGACAACTCCAAGAGGAACTGGTTCGCAAACATCATCAAGTCACTTGTGAAAGTCGTGTGTACGGTGGTCGGAACGGTTTTCGGCATGCCGATGCTCGGCGGCGCCATTGGCGACGTACTGGGAGGCCTGATTGGAGGCATCATCAAGGGCGAATCCTTCGAGAAGATCATGGTCAATGCGGTCTCGGGCGGAATTGGAGTCGCGGCCGCGGCGGGTGTCAACTTGGGGGAACTGTTCAACAAGACAGTGGGCCGGCAATTCGACGCGGCCGGCTTGCAATCGGTTGCGACTGACCTGAATGGCAAGTTCGACGACGTAAAGCGCGCCCTGCCGGATGTTACACTTGGGACCCAATGGATTGCGGACATCAAGAAATTGTGTGAGGATGATTCGGGGCAAAAAAGTGCCTATAAGAACCTGGTAAAGGGCACCCTGGACACCCTAGAAGACGCTGGCTTCGAGTTCTTGGCCAAGCTGACTGATCTGCCGTCGCAGCTGCAGACCAAGCTGGAGAATTCGAACCGACGAGATATTTTAGTCAAACTCCTGAAGGAAAGCGGCATATCGATTGAGAACAACGCGCTTGATAATAACGTGGCTGCCGAAATTGTATCCAAGTTGTTTGTGGCCAACCTCCCTGTGGGATTCGTTCAGTCTCGAGTTCAGTTTGAGTGGAGTGAGTTCTTAACTAAATTGAAAAACGACGAGTCGAAGTGGGATCATAATCTTCAAGAAACCGTGCGCACCAAGCTGAAAGGCCTTTACCGCATCGAAGAAACCTCCGCGGCAATGAATGAGATGCTCGTTCAGGCCCGTATGTGCCTGGACACCCAACTCGGTGTCACCGAGGTTGCCGAAGCCGTTAACAAATGGAGCAAGGTGTTTAACCTGAAGATGATGGAGGTTCAGACGGACGTGAGTGAGGAAGACTTCGATAGTGCTAATAAGAAACTCGATAATGTAAGGACGTGGGTCCAGTGGGTCCAGCGGCCTCAGAACGGCGAAACGGGAGGTGAAGACGGTTGGCGCGACCTCACTGAGGCCGTCAATAAGGCTAAGAATGACGTCAAAGAAAAGCGCAGCAAATTACTCGTTGAATCCCAAAATCTCGCGCTCTGGCAGAGCCGTGTTCAAGCCGCGCAGACAGATGCTGATCTCGCCAACTTCAACGTCGATATCGCGAAGCTTGCGGAGGCAAAAGCTCTGCTCGATCGCGACGCAGCCGAGATCAGCGTGTCCATAGCCGGGTTTCAGCAGCGCGCTGCACGGTTGAAAGAGCAGGCGGCCCTGACACGCGCACAAGCCGGCGCTGAGGTCGCCAGTGAGCGCGAGCATCGTGTCGAAGCCGCCCGCAGACGTTATGAGGCCGCGATCAGCTACCGGGACGCTGCAAACAAACACAAAGACGCGGCTACGAAAGAGCAGGATGGATTGAACGCCCTTCAGGCTCTGGTACTTGCTATCAAGCATTCCGAATTGACGCAAGCTCGCGAGGCGCTTCGCAAGAATCGGAGGGCATTCTTTGACGGCCAGAAGGCCTATCTGCTCAGCACGGCTGCGCAGCGCAAGGACAAACAGAGGCCATACCGGGGCATGGAGGTCACGCCGCGCATACACGCATTGTTTATTGTCAATGGCCTTAACAAGGCTTACGCATACGATTCCGCCAAGACTGTCTTCGCTGCTGACGACGACGAGGAATGACATGCCCACCCAACAAACAATACGCATCGCGCGTCGCTGCGCCATTGCGGCGGCGCTTTTGCTTTGCCACGGCTTGACCGTGATGCCGGCCTTGGCCGAGGAATCAGGCTGGAAGACGGCCTTGATGTCATTTGACGACGCAGCCAAGCCCTACGCCGGCTACAAATACAGCCTGCACGGCTATGTGAACGCGAGTGGTAATGTTGCCACCACGCGCTCCAAGCCCAACGACGACCCTGAGAAGGCCGTCAAGGGCGAGGAGCGTGAGGGCTACATTGACAACGCCCTTGGCTGCTCAGCCTACGCCGCTGTTGTGCTCTATCAGATGAAGTTCGGCGATGCCAAGGGCAAGGATGGCAAGGCCGCATGGGTCGCCGCCCTGGCCAAAGACGCGGCTACCAAGAACGCCGACGGCACGGCCAACTGGGCGCACTGGAAAACCGGCAGCGGCATAGCCGCGCATTTTGGGCTTGCACTCTCTGCCACGCTGCAAAGTAACGAACTCGGCAAGGAAGCGGTCAAGGCCAAGATCGAGGGCAAGGCGCTGGTTGCGGGCCGCTGGTACCTGTTCAGCGTGGTGAAGGAAGAGCTGGACAAGGACGGCAAAAAGAAGATCACGGGCCACACGGGGTTTGTGAAGTTCGGGGCCGACGGCAGCATGGAGCAGCGCCATTACTCGCACTCGACCTACAAGAACGCCAGGGGCGCAGAGGTGAAATGGGACGGCCTGGCCACAGGCGAATTCAGCGAATGGTATGCAGCCAGCCCCTATCGTTCCAAAGGCAACATAAAGGGCACGCCCGTAGAGGTCTATTTGATTCCTGAAACCAAGTAAGGTTCGAACAACAAGAGCAAGGAGGGAGTATGAACCGCAACACACTGTTGTATGCGCTGCTGATCGTCGGGACATGGGGTATCTCCACAGCGCTCGCAGACAACGGAGATAATGACAAGGACACAATCTCGGAGCTTCGCAAGGATGTGCAAGCGTACAAGAATCAGGTTGAGATTTTGTCGACTACGATGGAGGCTTGGAAGTCAGAATTCAAGACGAAGAAGCTGGTCGTCGGTGGTGAGAATAAGGTTGTCGTGGAGAACGGTAAGGTTGAAGCAGGAAAGGTTCAAGCAAAGGAACTGGACACTCAGTGGGTAGCTGTCTGGGACAACGACTGGGGCCAGATCGGTTCGGCACTTGAGTACCGGACGCTCCGCACGAACGGCATTCGCTTGGATGACTACGTCAGCTACGCTCCTACTGCGTTTGGGCCACAGTGGGCTCGCGATGGCAAGTTAGCGCCCGGCTCTACGCGGATCGGCATGGCAGCCGACACGGATGGCGCCGCTGCCATTTACGTCAACGCCGGAAGCCAGCAGGGCGAGCTGTGGCGCCTTCACGTTTCCAAGGAGAACGGCGTTTGGGCAACTACCCAGTGGTTTGGCGGTGAAGGAGCAAAACTAACACTACCCCGGAAATCACAAGTTCAACTCGCTCAGGGCTCCTCAATGATTTTCACAGATGGTGGTTCCCTGGCGATGAATGAAAGTCAGGCCACAGGTGACAAGACTTGGATAAAGTTGGCGAGCCATTTCGAACACGGCTCTACGCTGCAACTTCGCAATAACAAGGGTGCCACAGGTGGCTTGGCACTGCACAACAATGCAGACCACATGCAAATAGTCAGTCAGGAGCCTTTCCGCGGCCCACGGATCAAGGCGGCCGGCACTTTGACGCTGGATCCAGAAAATAGTGGTGGCGCATTCAAGTCGGTCTACTTGTCGCGAGAAATCGAGGGAATATCCAGTTCAGATGCTGTTTTCGTGCTCATGAACAAGTGCGATAACGATGATATCCCAGTCTTGTGGGCAGTTATAGAGGGCAAGACAATTCGACTCAAAACACAACGGGATTTGCCACGCAAACTGAGTGTCTCCTACTTGGTGGTAGGCTCGTGAGCGCAAAAGTCATAGCGGCCCGCCATGTTGAGTAGTGATTACCACAGAGGCGGTGGAGTTTCGAAGGGCAGCCTTCCTTGCGGTGGTGGGGTAATAGCTGATATTCCTGCACGACGCACGTTTCTTACTTGGGAGGATGTTATGGGTGGAGGCATTCCACGGGTGCTTGCTGTCGCGATCGTGATCTTCTTCGCGGCAGTTGTGATGTTCGGGTGCAGCCCCGGCGCATCCGGCAACTCCAACTCAAATGTTGGTGCGGTGAACGCGCCGGCGGCTGCCGGGCAACAGGAAAGCACGGCGGCGTTGTTGGCGAAGATCGAGCGCATGGAGAAGCAGCTCAAGGAACAGGGCGATACCCTCAAGAGCCTGCGCGACGATTACGCGGCACTGGTCAGCGACTCTTCACATATCAAAGAAACACAAGGCAAACTGCGAGAGGACATCGCTGAGGGTGTCGTCACGAAGAGCGTGACCATCGTGAACAATGAGGGCATCGCCGGCACGTGTCTGCAATGGGGCACAGTCCGCAGTGCAGCCCTGAGGCTCGACGCTTATCAAGAGGAAGCACAGTTCGCTGGCCCGACGAATATTGCAACTGGAGATACTTGGTTTATGCTTCGCCCTTTCATAGATAAGCCGGGCGACATGCACTTGCTCAATCCGAAGAATGGTGAACGCTTGGCGGCGTTGGACGAGAATGACTTCAAGTTCAAAGAAAAGAGCCTGCCCGGAATGCTGAAGCAGTTGAAGTGCGAGACAACTCAAATCAAACTTACAAAGAATACCCCCCCTCAAGATGTCTTCTGGGCGCCCTGGCAGGCTGGGAATCGACAGATTGTCGGTGCTTGGATCGTTCCAAGAGGGTTTCATAATATCAATACGGATGCAAACCCTGTGTGGGCTTTCGGCGCGGATAGGTTGCGTGGATACTGGGATCTTTGCGTTGACGAAGAGAGGAAAAAAGTCGGACTAAAGTACCATAGCAGGTCTTTCCAAAACGAATTGAGGGAGGATGAAGCGATCGCACTGGAGATCGTAATCCTTTTTAGAGAAAGTTAGCTCACACCAGCACCGTAGCACGCGGGCTTCGGTGGTTGGCGCGATCCGCACCGGGGAGTTACGCCATGTCAAACGCGACGTTTGAGTTTCTATGTCCGAAGTGCGCGGCCCACCTTGGCTGGTCGCAGGGTGAAAATGCTCGCGTGGTCTGCCGCAACTGCCGCTACGAGCTGGAGGTGCAGGCGCACGCAGGCGACAAGCACAGTGTCAAGGTCGTCGGCGAGCCCGCGCCGCGTGCCGCGCCACCGCATGCTGCCGTCGAGTCGGACCCTGCCGCCAGCCTGCGTGGATGGGGCAGGGCATCGATCGCCGCAGCCACTGTATTGTACGTTTTGGCTGTAATGTCCTTGCGGTGGGGGCCAAACTCGGACGAAATCGTGCAGTTGAAGCATCGAGCGGTGTGTCATTCTGTGTGGTCAAGTGACATGGAAGAGTCCGCGCGGGCCAACAGTAAGGCCTTGGCGTTGCAAAAGGAGGCCGATAGGTACTTCCTGGTGCGCATCGCCCTTTTCGGGGGAGCGATTTTTTTCACGTTGCTCGGCATCAAGATGCTGCGTGCGGCTCGCCAGGAGAATGATACTGAATGACTGTATCCTTTTCGTGCCGCCAAGCGACTGACCGCAGAGCCCCAAAGCGATGACCCACGCAACCTTTGAATTTCTGTGTCCGAAGTGTGCGGCTCGCGGTGGCTGGTCGCCGGGTGAAGACACGCGCATGGTCTGCCGCAACTGCCGCCACGAGCTGGAAGTGCAAACGCACGGAGGCGGAAGGTACGGCGTCAAGGTCATCGGCGAGCCTGCGCCGCGTGAAAATCGGTCGGTGACCGCGCCGGATCCGCTCCTTGTGAAGGTCAAGCGCTTCGCCCTCTGGCACCGGACCTTTCAGGGTTTGTCCGGCCTCAGCCTGCTTGTCATGGTTCTGTACTTGATGTGGAACCGGTATGCACGGCACTCCGCTGCTGATAAGTGGCCCTACTCTGAAGCTGCCCGCGAAGAGTACACGAGCCTTGGGTGGGATAAGGTCAAGATCGTTTTCTCCTGTATCGCCCTTTCCGCGCTGTTTGGCCTTATAGCTGCACAGATCAAACACTACGCCGAGATTGCCATTGAAGAATCGGGCGAATCGCTTGACCGGGGCTGACATCTCTTGGAACCTTCGCGTTGGCTTCACTTGCAGGTACACTGAAAAGAGAGCATTGTTCAGGGGGCAACGCCATGGAATCGAACTTCGAGTTCCTCAGAAGCGAATACCCTGAGCTAGCCGAACTGGGCACGGCTCTGGAGTACTCGCTCACGCCACAGATGGAACCGGCCTATGCCGGCGCTGTCGAGAACATGTTTCGACAGCTGATATGGCGAGGGCATTTGGCCTTGGCAGGCCCATACAAAGACCCATCTGAAGTTGAGGACTTCAAAGTCACTGATCGGAAGGGCCGCCCTATCGAGGCCAATCCCAGAGCCGCGCCGGAGTCTCGTGCCTCGCTTGCGGACTTGGTTGAGTGCTGCCGCGAGGTTGTTCCCAACGCGTGGAAGGCGGACATAAAGTTTGTGGTGGACTGGCTGGAGGGAGTCAAGGAACGCAGACCGATTCGGTTGCATGATATTGACCCCGTGTTGAGGGCGCTTCACGGCGTGGCAACGTGGCTGATGTCGGTGCGCGGGCAACGCAGGAGCGATGAGATTCTGAATCCATATATTCCGCTGGTCGAGTTGTTGGTGAGGCGCTGCAATCTGCTGCAGGCGGCGAATACCTACTTGGGCAGTCGCGTCGAGGCCCAGTTCGGAAAGGAAAGCGGTGAGGGATGTGATGGTGGTGAAGCCCCGCCGAAATCGCATGTGGAGATGAGTGATCTTACCGTGCATGGTGGCCAGCAGCGATCCGGCTCAGTATTAATGAGCGGCGGAGCGAACTCGATCTCCGCAGTACCTCGGTTGGAGACGCCTCAGCGCGAAGTCGCGGGAGGGCATGCGCTTGTAGAGGTTCCGGGCTTGGAAGGCCCCGTGAAACTGGTCATGCGCCTTGGGGCCGGTGCTATGGGCACAGTCTGGAAGGGGCACCATGAAAGGCTTGGGCTTGTGGCGGTAAAGCAACTTCGATTCAACGCCCCCGAACGCTTCTATCGTGAGGTCGCCGCCCTGCAAGCGGCCCATCATCCGAATGTGATCAAGATGCACGCGGCCGGCATGCATCCTGAAGCAGGAGCATGGATTGTAATGGAGTATGCAGGTGGCGGGGCATTGACCCATTTGATTGCCCAGAAACCAGGCGTTGAGGAAGTGGCGTTGCGCTGCATCCGGCAGATTCTGGCTGGATTGGCGCATCTGCACCGGTTGGGCCTGGTTCATCGCGACATCAAACCCGACAATCTGCTGTTGGATTCTGCGGGCAATGTCAAGGTCGCGGACATGGGATTGGCCCGTCCTCTCGCACATGGACAGACGCTTACAATGACGGGCGTGCCGGTAGGTACGCCCTGGTACATGTCACCGGAGCAAGTTAGTGGCACGGAGGAGGTAACAGGCGCCAGTGATGTCTGGTCGGCGGGTGTGGTGTTGTACGAACTGCTGCGCGGTGAGCGCCTGTTCAAAGCTCCCAATCCCCTCCTCGTGGCGCATCAGGTGAAGGCGCAAGAGATTAGGCTGTCGGAGGCACTCTATGGCAAGTCGCCAAAGCTCATCGCTTGGCTGGGGCGTTGCCTTGAGCGTCAGGCGGCAAACAGATTTCCGGATGCCAGCCGAGCGCTCGTAGCGCTCGAACACGTGACCGGTAGCGTCTAGCTTGTAAAGGGCGGGCGAAAAGTGCAGCAGGTGGCGGGGAGGCAAAAGGCCGGTCGAAAAGTGTAGCACCTCAGGATAGGCACCCTCTTTGGGCGGTCGTGCGCGGCGGCGAATGCCGCCGCGCGGCGAGCGCCGGGGAAGGGGGCCGGAGGTGTTCAGAGACATGCACAAATGGACCGATATTCGCCGCCGCATCCTGGTCAACGGCGAGACCAAGCGCTCTGTTCAGCGCATCTACGGCATTCACTGGCAAACGCTGAACAAGATCCTGAGCCACGCGGATATGCCCGGTTACCGCATGGCCAAAAAGAGGCCGCGGGTCAAACTGGCGCCCTTCATTGACGTCATCCGCTCGTGGCTGGAAGCTGACAAAGCCGTCAACAAGAAACAGCGCCACACCGGCAAGCGAGTCTTTGACCGCCTGCGCAAAGAGTGCGGCTACGTCGGCGGCTACACAGTCATCAAAGACTTTCTGCGGGATCTGAAGCTCAAGCAGCAGGAAGTCTTCATGCCGCTGACGCATCGGCCCGGCGAAGCTCAGGTCGACTTCGGCCACGCGGAAGTCGTCGTCGACGGCAAGCAAGTGAAAGCCGCGCTGTTTGTTATGACGCTGCCTTACTCCGATGCGTTTCTCGTGCAGGCCTATCCGCGCGAGACCACGGAGGCCTTTCAGGACGGCCACCTTCGTGCCTTTGAGTTCTTCGGCGGCGTACCACGGCGCATCACCTGCGACAACTCGGTCATCGCGGTAGCCAAAGTGGGCAAAGGCCGGGAACGCCAGCACACGCGCGAGTTCCTGCGCCTGATGAGCCACTTCCTGTTCACCGATCACTTCTGCCGCGTGCGCCGCGCCAATGAGAAAGGCCACGTCGAGCGCCTGGTCGGCTTTGCGCGCCGCAATTACCTCGTGCCCGTGCCCAAGGTGGCCAGCCTCGCGGAACTCAACGAGAAGCTGCTTGAGGCCTGCAAAGAAGATCTCGCTCGCACCCTGCGCGGCAAGCCCGAAGGCAAAAAGGCGCGACTTGAAGCCGAGCGTCCGTCTTTCCTGGAGATACCTGCACAAGAGTTCGAAGCGCGGCGCATTGTGCCAGTCAGAGCGAACACGCTGTCCTTGGTGCGCTTTGACAATAACGATTACTCCGTGCCCACGGAGTTCGCCTACCAGGCGCTGACGCTGATCGCCTCCGTGGATCACATCAAGATCGTCCGCGGCCCAAGGCTGGCGGCCATCCACAAACGCATCTGGGGGAAGGAGCGGGTGTGCTTTGACCCAGTGCACTATCTCGCCCTGCTGGAAAGGAAGCCGGGCGCGATTGACTACGCGCGGCCGCTGGAAGACTGCCCCCTGCCCGAGCCGCTGCAACTCCTGCGGCGTCGCCTTGAAGGCCAGTTCGATTACGATGGCACGCGTGAGTTCGTCAAAGTGCTGCGGCTGCTGGAGCGGCACGGCATGAGCGATCTCGTGTGCGCTGTGGAGAAGGCGCTCGAAATCGGCGCGCTTTCGTTTGACGGTGTGCGCGTGATCCTGGAGGGGCTCAAAGAAGCGCCGGCCAAACTGTTCTGCCTCGAAGGCCGCCTGCATCTGTCTCAGGTCTATGTGGCTTCACCTGATGTCAGCGCGTACGGATCGCTGACGCCGCAAGCCGCTCCCGTGGCCCTGTTAGAGGAGGGCCAGGCATGAAGAAGCTCGAAACCAAGAGCACGGTGCTGCTGAAGCATCACCTCAAAGCGCTCAAACTGCCGACCATGCTCACCGAGTGCGAGAAAGTCGCGGCTACGTGCGCGAGGGACAACGTCGATCATCTGGGCTATCTGCTTCAGCTCTGCGAGCTGGAACTGGTGGACCGCGAGCGCCGCGCCAAGGAGCGGCGCATCAAGGCCGCG
>JAANMT010000876.1_pt1 | contig 31790 bp, 28 predicted proteins | sample 7279711 | NCBI WGS metagenome assembly JAANMT01 (sample SAMN14094538, study PRJNA606508) | bioreactor metagenome | isolation source: A lab-scale SPAN reactor treating ammonium-rich wastewater day 1 | place: Ireland: Galway | collected 2017-01-16 | reverse complement strand
GATCTCAAGCTCTACGTCTACCCGCTCCTCGACCGGGCCACGAACTCGCTGACCACGGTGCAGAACCTCCAGGTGGCGCCGAAGCTGCGCAAGCTCGTCAATGCGGAAGCGGTACTCTTCCTTGGGTTTGAGCCAGACCTCTCCCATATGCTCCAGCGGGTTGCCCAGGAGGTTGACCTCCAGAGCCTCGTAGCGTTCGCCCACGGAGTCCGGCCCGCTGTAGTCGGGAGCGCGGGAAATCTGCAGCACGTAAACGGGGTCACGGCTGAAGACGCGCTCTATGCGCGCGGGCACGGGGCTGATGTTGTGCAGCGAAACCTCCACCACCGGCGCCGTCATGCGCGGATCGTTGTACAGCAGCAGTCCCATTTGCAGCAGGGCTTGAGGTGGCGTGGCCTCGGAATCGCGGGCAATCACAGAGAAGTGGCCTGTCGGCACCACCTGCGGCACGTCTCCGCCGATCACACGCGCGCTGCCCTCCCCCACGGTAACCTGGGTCTCGGCTTCAGTCACCCGCACGGAGAGCTTGGCGCCGCTGACTTCCACGCGGCCATGGGGCGTGACCACGGTGAAAGCGCTCTCGCCCAGGGCGCCCGGAGCGATATTCAGGCGCCGCATGAAGCCGCGATTGAGCTTGACCTCGCGCGAGCTGACGAACTGTATTTCCGTTTGGGGCGCGCATTCGATGATGGAGTAGCTGCGCGAGACTCCCGTCGGCAGCCAGATCTGCGCATCGTAGACGCCGGTGTTCTTCGTGGTGCCCACCAGCACTTCACCCTGCTCGATTTCGCGGCCCACCGTTCCGCCGAAGTCCGCCGAAGCTTCGTGGTAGATGATCTGGCCGATGACTTCGTCCTTGGGCAGCACCGGCAGATAGCGCTTGTCGCCGAACAGGGCCATCAGCACCACCATCAGGATCCCGGCCGCCGCCGCGAGCAGGAACGCCCGCCTCAGCATGCAATGCACACCGGGCACGGCTCCCTGCAGGGCCCCCTCACCGCTCATGCGCCGCATGATGCGGTCAAAGGAGCCTCTCCGCGGAGCCACTTTGCGCACCGCCTGGTGCAGCTTCAGGTGACTGCGGACCTCCTCAAGCTCGGCCCTGAGCGCCGGGTTTTCCTTGAGCTGGCTCTCCAGCTTCTGCTGCTGGTCAGGCTCCAGCTCGCCGAGCACGTAACCCAGAAGGTTCGCCGAGACCAGGGACTGTGTGGGGCGTTCGTCCTCGAGCATTTATGCCCCCCCCTTGGCCGGGTTTTCCGCGTCTTCCGGCTTGAAGAACCGCCTCAGGCGCTCGCGCAGCTTGCGCTCGGCGTAATGCAGGCGCGATTTTACGGTTCCCAGCGGAACCTCGAGCGCCTCCGAAATCTCCTGATAGGTCATGCCCTGGTAGAAGCTCATGACCAGCACCAGCCGGTGCATGGCGTCCAGCTCCAGCAGGCCGGCGCGCACGGCATCTTCCGTCTCGCGCCGGGCCGCACCCGCCTCGGGCATCTCCTGGTTGGGAGCCGCCAACTGGTCAATCAGGGCGACGGCCTTGACCGCTGCATAGCGGCCGGAGGTCGTGGCCCGCGGGTCGGTCTCGGAGAGGGCATCGACCCGCCCGCTTTCGAGCATGGCGTCGCTTTCGATGTCCACGGCGCGCCGCACGCTTTTGCGACGGGCCTCGAGGTCGATCCAGCAGTTGCGGCCGATGCGGTAAATCCAGGAACTGACCCTCAAGTCTTCCTTGAAGGTCATGGCGCCGCGCCAGACGCGGATGAAGGTCTCCTGCAGCAGGTCTTCAGCCCGACCGTCATCCCAGCTCAGCCGGTAAAAGAGCGCGTAGAGGCGCCGGTAATACTTGTAGAAAAGCTGCTCAAATGCCTCGGAGTCGCCGCGTTTGATGGCGGCCATCAGACTGATGTCCTGCTTTTCCGAAGCGGTTGCCATGCTGCTTGCGGTCCTCAATCCTTAGTACGCAGGGAACGCCTGCCACGTTCGAACAATTCGGCCAGCATAGCAGCGTCAAAGGTCACCGGCACTTGGCGTTTTGGGGGCCGACTGGTGACGCCTCAAGCATGTTGCATTGGCGGGGATCGCAAGTAGTCTGCCCGCCCAATGGTCCTGGCTGAAATCAGCGCGCTTGAAGTCCTTGCCAACACGCTCAAGGTGCTGGTCGCCTTTGGCGCGATCATGGCGCTGATTCCGCAGCTCATCTGGATTGAACGCAAGGTGGCAGCCTGGATTCAGCATCGCGCCGGCCCCAACAAAGTGGGCCTGCCCCGCTGGAAGATCCTGGGGCCGCTTGCGGGTTTCCACCTATGGGGCCTGCTTCAGCCCCTGGCCGATGTCGTCAAGCTTCTGTTCAAAGAAGATTTTGTCCCGCGCCGCGCCGACAAGATTCTGTTTTTCCTCGCCCCGGCGCTGGTGTTCGTGCCCATTGCGCTCGCATTTGCGGTGATTCCCTTCGGCTGGGGATCCTGGTTTGGGCAAGGTGAAGGCGCGTTCTTCGTAAAGTACCAGATCTTCGACATCAGCGCGGGCGTGCTCTTTGCTTTTGCGGTCAGCAGCGTGGCCGTGCATGGCCTGACGCTGGCGGGCTGGTCCAGCTACAACAAGTACTCGCAGATGGGGGCCGTTCGCGCCAGCGCCCAGCTTATCTCATACGAGGCGGCCATGTTCATGGCCGTGCTGGCAGTGGTCATGCAGGCAGGCACACTCAGGCTTGACGAAATCGTGCTGGCGCAGACCCAGCACGGCTGGGGCATTCTCACGCAGCCCGTCGCTTTTGTCGTGTTTCTGGTGTGCGCCTTCGCCGAAACCAACCGCGCTCCTTTTGACTTCCCCGAGGCCGAGCCCGAGTTGATTGCCGGCTATCACCTGGAGTACGGCTCCATGAAGTTCGGCCTGTTCTTCCTTGGCGAGTATTTCGGCATGGTGGTCCAGTGCTCGCTGCTCACGACTCTGTTCCTCGGCGGCTGGACCTTGCCCGGCATCCCCGCCAAGCCTGACAACTTCTGGATGAGCCTGACGGGGCCCATCATTTTCAGCGCCAAGGTGTTCCTGCTGCTGCTGCTGTTCATCCAGGTGCGCTGGACGCTGCCCCGCTTCCGCTTTGACCAGCTCATGTCCCTGGGCTGGAAACGTCTGATTCCCATCGCGCTGGCGAATCTGGTATTCACGGCCCTGCTGGGCGTGGCCCTTTCACGTTAGGTTGCTTTGCCGGAACCCATAAGCGCGCTGTGGCGTTAACAGTGCGTGGGTGGCACGGTGCCGCCCCAGGCCGCCCCAAGTCGCACCACGACATGAACCTCAGCCACGAACAGCGAGAACTGCTCAGCGCCTACCTCGACGGCGAGGTCAGTGCCAACGAGCGCGCTCTGGCCCAGGCCCTGCTTGACCGCGCCGAAGCCCGCCGCTTCCTCGGCGAACTCAAGACCCTGCGGGAGCGCCTGGCCCCCCACGGCCTGGCTCCGGCGCCCCGGAACCTGCGCGATGCCGTGCTGGCCGCGCTTGATGGCGACTTTGACAGCATTTCACGCCCCACCAGTCTCAAGCCGGGTCGCGAGGCCGCAGTCCTGCCGTCGGCAAACTGGCGCACGCCCCTCATGGCCGTGGCAGCGGCACTGACCATTGCCGTGGGATTGTTCTTTGGCAGCGCCCTGCTGGATCGCCCGGCTGATGTCTCAACGGCGACCGTCTCCAGGGCGCCGGATGCGCAGCAGGCTGGTTCCCGCGCCATGCCCACATCGAGACCCTCCGAAGTTGTCGAACAAACCAAGCCCGCCAAGGGCGGCGACCATACCAACGATGACTGGTCGGACGATGCGGGACCGCCCCCTGCCGCCCACCAGCCGCCGAAGGCGCCCACGGGCGACGGCGAGCGCGGCCCCGCCAAGAATGGCGATAAGAAGCACGATCAAGATGAAGCCAGGCTGGCCCAACTGGCCCTGACTCGCACTGTGAGCTTTGATCGGTCAGCCGAAGTGAGCTTCTCCTTTGACCGCAAAAGCCGCATGTCCATGAATCAGCTCCACACCGACTTGCTGGGCATCGCCTCGCTCTACGGCAACGCCCAGCTTCTCACGGCGTCACGGCCCCTGGCCGCTCCCGCCGCAGGCGTGGACCTGACCTATCACACGGGAATCGAAGTCGAGCTTGACGAGTCAAGAGTGCCGGAGCTCCTGGGCGCCCTGGACCGACTGGCAGCCGCCAACACGCTGGGCCGCGTGGTGACCCCGGGGTTCCTGCGCCCCTCGGTGCTGCGCTGCCTGCGCGAGGTCGATGAGCTGCTCTATGCCGTGGAATCCGTCGAGCGCGGCGAGGTGCCCAAGGCAGAATCGGCCGACGAGAAGCCTGCCCCCAATGCCGCCGAGGCCAATCGGCGTGTCAACTCGGAGCGCAAGTTCAGGGCCACCGATCCCAGCCTGCAGCGGGCCATGGGCTATCTGCCCGTGGAAGTCCAGCGTGAGAGCGCGCGGCGGCTTGAAGAGCAGAAGTTCGGCAAGGTCGAGTCTTCGGCCACACCCCGGACATCCGGCAACTCCGCACCTTCGGCGAGTGTCAAGCTGGTGATTCGCGTCCAGTAATGGCCCGTCACAGGGGCCACGAATCTGCTGAAATCATGGAACCCGGGCAAGCCATTCAGCGTCTCATAAGTGTGAGATGAAAGCGGTCAGAGCGGCTGCTAAGCTCACGGGGATACAGGCGCGACATGGCACTCTCCAACGAACAACGCGAACTGCTGAGCGCATACCTCGACGGTGAGGTCAATGCCAGTGAGCGCGCCGTCGCCCAAGCCCTGCTCGAGCGACCGGAAGCCGCACGCTACCTCGGTGAACTCAAGCGCCTGCAGGAGGTCACCCGCGCCCACGGCGCCGCCAGGGCGCCCGCCGACTTTTCAAGTCTGGTGCGCCAGAGCCTCGACGGCGACTTTGACAGCATTTCCCGCCCCACAAGCCACAAGCCCGCGGCCCCCCTGCACGTGATGCCTGCGGCCAACTGGCGCACGCCCCTGATGGCATTGGCCGCAGCGGTCATCGTGGCTGTGGGCCTGTTTGCCTACGACCTGGTCTCCAACCCCAGCCGGCCCCTGGCACCGGAGGGTTTCGTCGCCCGCGAACCCGCCGTGACCTCCGAAGCAGCCGGCAAGCCGGCAGCCCTGGAGTCGCTGTCGCGTTCGGCCGAAAATCCGTCTGCGCCGCAGCCCGCTGCGCCTGCCGCAAAGAAGCCCACTTCGCCTGATGCTCCCAACGGGGATCCGGGTACCGAAGACGCCAAAGACATTCAGGACGCCAACGAGGAATTCGGAAAGGAAGTTGAAGGAGAGAGGTCCGACAAGAAAAAGAATGAATCGGCGCGTCGCGCCAGGGGTTCGGCTCCTGAAAGTGACAACTGGGACCGCACGAAAGAAGGCAAGGATTCCGGCACCGGGACGGGCGGAGGCGCTGGAGGCTCTTCAGCCGGCGGCAAAGGCGAGGCCAGGGAGAGCGGTAGATACGAGGATGCCGGCCCCCGCGATGAGTCCCCGGCCAAGAACGGCAGCCCTGAGCGCGGCAGCACCCGCGCCTTGGGCGACAGCCAGGCAGAGGTAGTAGAAGTGGTGGTGGAGGACGTCTCCCGCGCCGGGCGCAACGCGGTTTTGACCGAACTGCTGGCCATCGGCAACCTGTACGGTGCTGCGGATTCGACGGAAGAAGGCAGCGTCGAGGTTGAACTGTCTGAAGACCAGCTTGAGGCCATGATGGCCGCGCTCCAGAGGCTTGCACGAGATCAGGAGTTGGGCTCGGTGTCCGTGGCGGAGAAGGACGGAGCCCAGGGCTCGCCAGGATCCAAGACGGCGCGTGAAGCGCTCAAACGCCAGGAGCAGGGTGCAAGCCGCGCCCAGGACTACCTGCCCACAGAACTGAAGGGAGCCTTGGACGACGCGGAGCATCGCGACAACCGCAATGGGGTCCCGGCCGAAGGCGCGGACGACACTGAGGAAGGCGAAAAGCAGGCCCCCAAGCCTTCGGCATCCCGTGCACGAGTGAAGGTCCGTATCACGGCGAGGTAGGATAGATTTTTTCAGAATTTTGCCTTGCGTGACAGACTGGTGACATTGATGGAGTATCTTCTGTTCACCACAGTTGGAATTGACAACTGAACGATTTTGGGTCTCCCAAGTGACCTGTTCCTTTAAGGGGGGGAACTAGTCAGGGGGACCTGTGGTGCGCAGGCGCGCGGGATCGGGACTTTGGGTTTAAGGGGGCCCAGAGTTATCTCTGCTCGCCTGCGTTTCTGAGCCGCCTCGGACTTCCGTCCGAGGCGGCTTTCATTTGTAACAGCCATCCAATTGTACGATAGTCACTCTACCACGCCTTGGGAGACCTGGCATGTACACGCGTAGAGTCACTTTCCTTGCCGCCATCGTAGTGATGTTGCTCGCTTGCTGCCGAAGCGCCGATGCGCAAGAGGCCCCGCGCAATATCGACAAACTCGAACTCTACAAGCGGGTGCGCCAGTGCACCGTCAAGGTGAGCGCCAGGATTGGCGAGAAAGTCGGCAAGCAGGGCACTGGCGTTTGCTTCATGCGTGCCGGCGGGGGAACACACGGTGAATACGCCGTCGTGGTCACGAACTCGCACGTGGTCAGCGAGTACAACGAGCGCACGAAACGCTACGAGCTTGCACCGACCATCAAGGTCAAGCCCTGGCAGAAAGGCAAGGAAACCTGGCTCGAGGCCCAGGTCATGTTCCATCACCTCAGCGACAAGCTGTGGTTCGATTTGGCGTTCCTGATTGTCAAGGACCCCGATGGCCTGATCTCCAAGGCCGCGGTGGCGACTCAGCGCGATCACAAGGTGGGATCAACTGTCTATGCCTGCGGCAATCCGCAGGATGAGGAGTTTCTTGTTGATGACGGCGAGATTGTTGACTTCAAGTGGCCCGTCAAGGATTCAGGCCAGTTGCTGGCGCATAACGCCCTCATTGAGCGCGGCAGCAGCGGCGGCGGGCTGTTCAATAGCCGCGGCGAACTGATTGGCATCAACACCTGGCTCTATGAACTGCGCACCGGCATTGCCCAGGATGCCCAATGGTTCTTTGAATGGTTTCGCTTCGGTTCCGCCAGCGTCGGCTCACGCGCGGGAGACTGGCAGAACATCCTTGTAAGCCACGAAGAGCATGGCTACGTGGACATGGAACTCCACAAGGGGCAGTCCCTCTACATGGCTGCCCTGGGCACATGGACATACAACAAGACCGACGGGGCTACCAACGCCGGCGGCGTAAGCGGCTACGAGAACAGGCGCGTGTCAAAGGAACACAACTATGCCTCCGCGCTGGTGCGGGTCGGCGAGAGCATGTTCGCAATCGGCAACGGGATGTGGGGCACCGATGGGGCTGTCGTCGCGCCGCCTGATTTTCGAGTTTCCGAACGCATCAGCACGACGGGCAAAGTCTCCTACCGGATGAACGACACCGACATCAGCGACAACGGCGGCTACCTTACGCTGATTTACTTCGTGATGGGCAATCCCGTCTGGTACATCGGCGTTGATACAGCAGCACCATGGAAGGACGACCGCGAGCGCTGGAACCTCTACACGACAGATGAAAAAGGCAACCGCAAGGAGATCGGCGCTCGCGTCATCAAGGTGCACGACTTTTCCGACTGCGCCCATGCAGGCTTGAAAAAGGGCGACATCATCATCAGCGTAACGGGATATGCCGGCGCCGGCGAAAAAACCTATGTCACTGAATCCACGCTCAATTCTGTGATACAGGACCTGCGCGAGGGCAAGGCCAAGGGCTGGCGCATCATGCTGACCTACCGGCGGGAAGGCAAAGACCACGAGGTTCTGCTGGGCCTTGACGGCAAGTAAACCCCGTTGCGCCGCCAGTCACCATTGCTATTCTTGGCCGCCCTTGGCCTGGCCCGGCCTGCATTGCACGAAGGAGATCATGAGGTCCAAGCGTCGCCCACCCGGAACGGAGCAGCGTGGCTCCTCCGATGACCTGCGTGTCAACGAACGCATCCGCATTCCGCGCGTCCTGCTCATTGACCACCTCGGCGAGCAGCGTGGCATTGTTCCGACTGAAGAAGCGCTCAAGATTGCCCAGGACGCCGGTTTGGACCTGGTTGAGGTGTCGCCGCAGGCGCGCCCGCCAGTCTGCCGCGTGATGAATTACGGGCAATACAAGTATCAACAGAAGAAGAAGGCCAAGAGCCACAAGGCTCACCAGGCCAAGGTCAAGGAAGTGCGCCTGCATCCCGCCACGGGCGAACATGACATTGAGGTGCGCCTGCGCCAGGCCAAGGGCTTCCTGGAGCACGGCGACAAGGTGCTGGTGGCTGTCTGGTTCAAGGGCCGCGAGATGCAGCACCGCGAGCGTGGCGAGACGCTGTGCAACCGCTTCATCCAGGAGCTGGACCTGTACAGCAAGCTGGAAAAGCCCATCTCGCTTGACGGCAAGCGCATGAGCATTCTGCTGGCGCCCCTGACCAAGGACGAAGCGCGGGCCAAGGCCAAGGCTCAGGAAAACAAACCTGCCGCGCCCGTGCCTGCAGGCCCCGCGCCCAAGCCCTCGACGCTGTCTGTGGCGCTGAAGCCAGCACCGGAACGCCCGCGCCCCGGACAGGCGCAAAGCGCGCCGGCGCCCGCGCCGGCACCGGAGCCCGAGAAGAAGTAGCGGCGAAGCCCTCGGCATCAAGTCGGAGAAGTTCTCCGCCCGAAGGGTTTCCCCGAGTCAAGCCCCCAAAGGGCAAGAAGGAAGAGAAGTCATGCCGAAGATGAAGACTCACAAGGGAGCCAGCAAGCGCTTCCGCATCACGAAGAAGGGAAAGCTCAAGCATTACAACGCGGGACACTCGCACATGCAGTCGGGCAAGAGCCCCAAGCGTCGCCGCTCGCTGCGCAAGCCCAGCCTGCTCGCTCCCGAACATGCCGGCCGCGTAGCCAAGCTGCTGGGTGTGCGCATGGTTTCACCGCCCCCCACGCCGCCGCAGAACCCGCAGAAGAAGGCCGAAGAGAAGAAGTAGTTCTCGCGGCGCTACCGGCATCAAGTCGGAGATTCTCTCCGCCCGGTCTTGCGCCCCGAATGAAAGGACAAAGTCATGTCACACGCATCAAACGGGCCCAAGACGCGCGCCCGTCGCAAGAAGTACCGGAAGCTCGTCAAAGGCTTCTGGGGCCGCATCAAAAACTACCGCCAGGCACGCGAACGCGTGTTCCGCTCCTGGAAGTATGCATGGTTCCACCGCCGTCGTCGCAAGCGCGACTTCCGCAGCCTGTGGATCACCCGTATCAGCGCCGCAGTGCGCCAGAACGGTCTGACTTACAGCCAGTTCATCCACCTTCTCAACAAGGCGAAGATCGAGCTGAACCGCAAGAGCCTCGCCGAGCTGGCCGTGCGTGACGCCAAGGCCTTCTCCAAGGTCGTTGAGGCGGTCAAGGCCGCCAAGTAGGTTTGAGTTGATCGCAGCCATTGGGGGCGCGCCTTCGGGCGCGCCCCTTCCGTTGCTACAATAGGGCGACTTGCCGGGAGCCCGCCATGCGCATCCCCCTCATGCTCCTACACACGCTCTGCCTGCTGGCCCTCGCGGCCACCCCCCTCACCGCCGCTCCGAAGGCGGGGGATGCCGCGCCGCAGTTCAAGCTCAAGGGCAACGTGGTCAATCCCGTGGAGCACACCCAGCTTTCCGAGATGCAGGGCGACGTGGTCCTGATCAAGGAATGGCAGATCCGGGATATCGGAAGCGCCAAGGAGCTCCCCACGATCCAGAAATACTGGACGGAGCGCGGCGGCAAGGGACTGCATGCCTTCCTGATCCATCGCCTGAACTTCGAGAAGTACCACGACGTCATCGACTACTGCCAGGACAAGGGCTACACGTTCTGCGTGCCGATGGGCGGATTCTATGACACCAACGACTTTGACGCCTACCGGGCCGACTCCAAGGAGTTCCGCACCACGGTCATTGGCGTCGACGGCAAGGTGGCCTTCCACGGCACGACGGGCTGGGAGCCAGTGCTGGACGCCGAGCTGAAGAAGTGCGTCTACCCCGGCCTGACAAAACACAGCGTGCACAAACTGGTCGAAAAGGCTGCGGGATTCTTTGCCCAGCGCAGCTACGGCAAGGCCCTGGTGGAAGCGCAGAAACTCTCGGGCCACGCGGACGATGCCGTGAAAGGCGATGCCGCCCTGCTCCTCGAGCGCGCCGAAGGCTTCCACAAGGCCCTGCGCTCCCGCATCGACAAAGCCCGGGAGGAGCGCCGCTGGCAACTGGCCCTGGAGCTCCTTGACCGCGTGGTGGAGGAGTTCCGCCTTCACGAGTACGGCACCCAGGCAGCCGCCGAGGCCAAGGCTCTGCGCGACGACAAGTCACTCAAGTCGGAACTCAAGTCCTGGGAGGCATTCAAGAAGGTCCTCGACGAAAACCGCAAACGCAAGGACCGCAATGCCCGCGCCACGGCTCTGCGTGCCTTTGCCAGGGCCCATACGGGTCTCAGGGCCGCCGAGGATGCCGAGAAGCTGGCCAAGGAACTCGAGCAGTCGCTCGAGGAATAGCGTGACCGCGCCCGACGAATTCGCTGCCGCCCGAGCCGCCATGCTCCACCTGCAGATTGCCGCGCGCGGCATCCTCGATTCCCGTGTGCTTCGGGCCATGGGCAATGTGCCGCGCCATGAGTTCGTCGCCCCCCACCTGAAGGCCCATGCCTATGAGGACGGGCCCCTGCCCATTGGCCAGGGCCAGACCATCAGTCAGCCCTACATTGTGGCGCGCATGACGGAACTGCTGGAAGTGGCCGAGCATCACCGCGTGCTGGAGATCGGCAGCGGCTGCGGCTACCAGACTGCGGTGCTGTGCCGCCTGGCCGGCCATGTCTATGCCATTGAAAGACTGGAAGAGCTGGCGGCCAGGGCGCGGGAAAATCTGAAGCGCGCCGGCATTGAGAACTTTTCCCTGGCCTGCGCGGACGGAACACGGGGCTGGCCGCAACATGCCCCCTTTGACCGGGTGCTGGTGGCCGCCGCCGCGCCTGCGTTTCCCGCGGCGCTGGCCGAGCAGCTCGCTGTGGGCGGCAGAATGGTGGCGCCCCTGGGACCGCGCCATGTGCAGCAGCTCACGCTGGGCGTCAAGCGCGCCGACGGCGGCCTCGACACTTCGACGCACGGGGCCGTGGTGTTCGTCCCGCTCATTGAGCCCGGGTCGCGCCCTGCATGACGGTGCGCCTCAGCGCTGCCTCCACATCCTCCAGCTTCATGGGTTTGCTGATGTAGTCGTCCATTCCCGCGGCGAGGCACTTCTCACGGTCGCCCTGCATGGCATGGGCGGTCATCGCGATGACAAACGGGCGCGGGCCCCCGTTCTGATTCTGCCGCAACTGGCGCGTCGCCTCATAGCCGTCCATCACGGGCATCTGGCAGTCCATGAACACGACGTCGTAGGGGATCTGGTGAACCATCGTGACGGCCTCCTGACCGTTTGCCGCAACATCGACGCGGCAGCCCAGCTTCTCAAGCATGCGAATAGCCAGCTTCTGGTTTACGGCGTTGTCCTCAGCCACCAGCACGCGCCAGGCCCGCTGCGCAACCGGCGCCGCCGGCTCCGCGGGTTTGACGTTGCTGGTGGTAGTGACGTGCGACGTGCTGCGGCCCAGCACACGCGTGAGAATGTTGCGCAGCACACTGGGGCGCAAAGGCTTGGACAGCACGGCCTCCACAAGATTCTGGGGCAGAGTCACGTCGCGCGTGCGCACGCTGGCCGTCATGATGATGATGGGCAGGTCGCGCAGGTTGCTGTCCTTCTTGATTTCCTTGGCCAGTTGAATGCCGTCCATGCCCGGCATCCGCAGGTCAAAGAGGCCGGCGTTGAAGGACTCGCCGGCCGACTTGGCCTCGCGCAGCTTCATCAGGGCGCCAAAGCCGCTGCCGCAGGCCTCAGCCACCAGGCCCAGCTGGGCCAGTTGCTCGCAGACCACGCGCTGGGCCGTTTCGTCGTCATCGGCCACGAGGACCCGCGCCCCCTGGGGCAGCACGAAGTCAGGCTTTGCTGGAGTTTCGGCCTTGCCGATTTTCAGGTCCACTTCAAAGAAGAAAGTGGAACCCATACCCAGATCGCTGCGCACGCCCATGGTGCCGCCCATGAGCTCAACGAGCTGCCTGGAGATTGCGAGGCCCAGGCCCGTGCCGCCAAAGCGCCGCGTCGCTGAAGCATCGGCCTGGTAGAATTTCTCGAAAAGCTGCTCCAGCCTCTCAGCGGGAATGCCGATGCCCGTGTCCGACACGGAAACTCTCAGGCGGTTGGTCGTGTCCGTGCGCCAGACATTGGCGACTTCGATCAGCACGTGCCCCTGTGAAGTGAACTTGACGGCGTTGCCCACCAGGTTGACGAGCACCTGCCGCAGGCGTCCGGCGTCTGCCACAAAGCTGCGGCCCGCCGCGCTGTCGTAGCTGACCAGCATGTCCACGCCCTTCTCGGCCGCCTTGGGCGCCAGCAGTTCCGCCACTTCGTTGACCGCCTGGGACAGATCCATCTCGACGGGCTCCAGCGTCATCTTGCCGGCCTCAATCTTCGAGAAGTCCAGAATGTCGTTGATGATGGTCAGCAGTGCCTCGCCTGAGTTGCGAATCGTCTCGGCGAACTCGCGCTGTTCGTCGTTGAGCTTGGTGTCAAGCAGCAGCCCGGTCATGCCGATCACGCCATTCATGGGCGTGCGGATTTCGTGGCTCATGTTGGCCAGGAACTCGCTCTTGAGGCGCGTGGCCTCGTTGGCTTTCTCCAGGGCCTGGTCGAGTTCGCGATTCTTGGCCGCCAGCTCCTCCGCATAGGTCTTGATACGCGATTCGGCCACCACGCGCTCGGTCACGTCGATGTGCATGACCACGGCGCCGGTGGACTGCTCCCGCGCCACAGGAGCCACCATGAGCCTGAACCAGCGCTGCTGCTCAGGCCCGTGACATGGATATTCCAGTGTGAAGAGATGGGAGTGCCCCGAAAGCACGGAACGAATGCCGCGCGCGACGTCCGCCGCGCCCTCAGAACAGAGTCCCCGCGCGGCTTCACAGACTTCGATGTAATTGGCTCCCACGCCGAAGTCGCTGCCGCTCATGGCGCTGTGGCGGGCAAAATCGCGCCAGGATTCATTGACGGAGAGAATCTCGCCCTTTTCATTGAGGAGGGCGACGTGGGCCGGCAGGGCGTTGAGCACGTCGCGCTGGGCCGCTTCGCTCAGCCTCAAGGCGTCTTCGGCGCGCTTGCGCTCGGTGATGTCCGTCAGGCCCGCAAAGATGGCGGGGTTCCCCTCAAAGGGCATGATCTGGGCCGCCAGAGAGGCCCAGAACTCACTGCCGTCTCTGCGGCGTACCCTCATTTCAAAGCCCTGGGCGCGCCCCGTCTCCGCCAGGCGTTGCAGCAGACGCGTGCGGTCTTCGCTGTTGGCGTAGAAGTCCGGAGTCTTGAGGCCCATCAGGCTGCCATCTTCCTCGTGCAGGACTTCGTGCAGCCGCTGGTTGGCAAACAGCACCGTACCGTCATGGACAGCGCTGATCAGCATGGCCACGGGCGAGGCGTCGGCGATGGCACGGAAGCGCTGTTCGCTCTCGGCCAGGGCCTTGGCCGCGCGGCTGCTGCGGTCGGCTTCGATACTGGAGGCCACCACCTCGGCAAGGGCGACGACAAACTCCTGCTCGCGCGCGCTCCACTCTCGCCTGGTGCCCACATGCTCGTGGCAGATCAGCCCCGCTACCCGGCCCTGAGACCACACGCGCACGTCCAGCATGGAGGTAATGCCCAGCGGCGCCAGGTACGGTTCCGTGAATTCCCGCGTGCGGGGGTCCTGCATGGCGTCGTGAGCTGCGATCACCTGCTCGCTCATCAAGGCCTTGAAGTAGGCCGGGAACTGGGAAGCCGACAATTCGACGTCCTGCGCCTCGGCGCGCCCTTTCTGGCCGGTGTAGATGCGACGGCAGCGAATCGAGCCCTGGTCTTCTGACAGCGACCAGAAGCTCACACGTTCGATGTTCAGCGCGCGGGAGGCCGTCTCCAGCACCCGGTCCAGGGTGCCCAGCAGGTCGGACTTGTCACCCTGGGCCAGCTCAAAGAGCGCTCGCTGGTAGCCTTGGGCCTCCCGCTCTTCCTGAAGGCGCCGCTGCTCAGTCTCCCAGCGCTCGTGAATATCCAGCACCCCGCCGATGTACCCAATGAAGGTGCCGTCAGATCCGAAGTGCGGCAGGCCTTCATTCAGCACGCGGCGGTAGACACCGTCATGGCGCCGCATGCAGTACTCGGCGTTGTAGGGACGGCGCTGCGCCAGAGCCGTCATAAACCGGTCCAGAACCGCCTGACGCTCTTGGGGATGAACCAGTTCGGCCCATCCCGTACCGTGTTCCGCCGTTTCAGGCCGCCCGGAGAACTCCTTCCAGCGGGAGTTCACGTAGTTCACCTGGCCCTGCGCGTCCGTCGCCCAGAACATGACGGGCGTGGCCTCTGCCAGGGTGCGGAAGCGTTCCTCGCTCTCTGCAATGCGACGCTCAAACTCCACGCGCTCGGTCACATCCCGGGTGTTGAGCAGAAACTGCATCTCGCCCTTCGTATTGGGCACCACACGTCCCACGGTTTCCAGGTGCCGCCAGCTCCCGTCCTTGTGACGCGCCCGATAGCGCAGGCGATGAACGCTGCCGGGGTCGGACATGCCGCGCTGCATGGCTTCCATAGCCGCGGGCACATCGTCAGGATGGACCATCTCCAGCCCGGGCTTGCCCAGCAGTTCTTCAGGCATGAATCCATTGATCTGAAAGGTAGCCGGCGACTCAAAGACTGTGATTCCCTCGGAGCTGAGCACCGTGAATCCGTCTGAGGACTTTTCGACCAGCATCCGGAAGCGCTCCTCGCTGTCCCGCAACTCCTGAGTCATGCGTGTAGCCAACGTCAGGGCCCGACCCCGCAAGAGCCATAGTCCCTGCACTAGAGCCCAGAGCAGCAGGCCAATCACGATGCCGATGGCCCAGACATAGGCCTCCAGCCGCGCACCGTCAGCGCTGAACTCCGGTGTGGCGAAGTGGCTGAGTTTCCAGCGGCGGCCACCGATCTCGAAGCTTTCCCGGCTGGCGTAGGGCGCGCTTTCCAGGACCGTTTTCTCGTGGCCAGAGATGGTGTCGAGCAGAGACGCGGGCGGTGAACTGCTCTCATCGTCAATGTGTACATCAATGTGCGCGGAAGCGGCCAAGTCGCCTGTCAGCAGGGGTGCCAGCAGCATAGGCGCCCCCACCCAGCCCTCCAACGCTGCACGACGCTGCTCCACGGTGTCCGTGGGCGCGCCATTGCGATAGATCGGCAGATAGAGAACAACACCGGCTTCATCGGTCGCGAACTGCCAGAAGCGGAACTTCGCAGACAGAGCGGCCTGGCCCGTATCCCCGGCCCTGTCCTGCGCGTCTCTCGCCTCCGGGATGGTCCCCAGGTCAAATCCCAAGGCCACCCTGTCCGTTCCCAACGGGCCGAGAAACTTCAGGGGCCGATATTCATCTCTATGACCCGCCGGATGGATGGCAAAGTCAGCAGCGCCGTCGCGGCGCGCGGCTGCCGTAAATTCGTCGGCCTGAGAGGCCGGCACGCGAGCAATGAAGGTGAAGCCCAATAGACCCGGGAACTTCCTGCCCGCATTCAGACCCTGCACGCATTTCAGCCACTCTTCGCGCTCGACGGATTCACTGGCCACAAACAGGCCCTGGGCGCCGCGCAAGGCCAACTCACAATCCGAAAGACGGCTGGAAATGGACTCGCGTGAAAGGCGCACCTGCTTTTCGAAGCGGGCACGTTCGCGCTCCTGCGCGGCGTTTTCTACGGCGCGACTGACAAACCAGGTGGCTGCAAGAGCCACCAGCACCACCAATAACGGAAGGCCATAGCGCAACACGAACGCACCTCGCAGGACCTCCGCCATACTATAAAATGTGTATTACGCCAAAACTACAAAATAAGCGAATCGCGACACGTCGCGCGGCTTTGGGCGTTCTCTTCCGTGCGCGCCATGACCCTCGTTAGAATCCTGCACATCTTGCACAGGGTCAGGGCCCATGCCTGAACCGAAAGATCGCAGCGGACGGATGCGGGAGATCACCCCCGACGAACTGGACTTCGCCAAGGAGGAGCCGGTCAGCGGCTTTGACTTCGATGCCAAGGACCGTCGTCGCTTTCAACGGGCCTCTCTCGACGTGCCCATTTCGCTCACGCTTCTGAACGCCGAGGGCAAGGAGCTATGCCGCGGCCGCGCCTATCTGCGCGATCTCTCGCTCGATGGCGCCTTCCTGACTGCCATCGAAATTGAAGAAACAACGGAAGGTGTGAAGCCCGAAGAGCTGGGTGAGTTCAAGAAGATCCACTTCCAGATTCTCGATGGCCCCTTCAAGGGGGTCAAAGCCACCGCCAAGCCGGTTCGTGTAGGCCACAAGGCCGGGGGCATGGGCGTGACACTCGAAAAAGGCTTCGATCTCAGCATCGTCTGACGCCCCCAACTCCGGCTAGCGCGGCGGGGGAGCTTCGCCTTGGCCACGGGGCGGCGGACCACCAGGACCGCGAGGGCCCGGAGCTTCGCCGGGGCCGCGAGGCGGCGGGCCGCCGGGACCGCGCGGACCGGGACCTTCCGGCGTTTTCGGCGCCTTGGGGCCCGGACGGTTGGCGCCCTTGCGGAACTCTTGGAGGCTGATCTTGCCGTCACGGTCGTCGTCCAGGTCGCGCAGCATGCGGGGCTCGACTTCGTCCGAGCCGAGGCTGCCGTCCTTGTTCTTGTCCAGGCGGGCGAAGACTTTCTCGGGCTTGTGGCCATCGCGCCATTCGTCGAGGTCCAGTTCGCCGTCACGGTTGCCATCGAGGTCCTTGAGCAAGTCGGACTCGATTTCGGTCTTGTCCAGCTTGCCGTCGCTGTTCTTGTCACGCTGCCGGAAAACATCCTCGGGGCGCTGGGGTCCGGGCTGGCGCGGAGCCGCCGCCTTGAATTCATCGAGCGTGATCTTGCCGTCGTCGTCAGAGTCCATGCTCTCCAGCATGCGCTCGTCCACCTCCGCCCCATCCAGCGTGCCGTTTTCATTGCGGTCCAACCGGGCGAATTCGTCCTCGGGCCTGGGCGGCCTGGGCCCGCGCGGCTTGAAGTGCTTTATGAACTCGGCAAGGCTTACTTTGCCGTTCTTGTCGTCGTCAAAGTCAGTGTGGCCGGGATCTCCGAACTCGTGCTCATCAAGTTCCTTGTCGTCGTTGGCATCGAGGTGGTCGAACACATCCTCGGGTTTAGGCGGCTGGCCGGGCTGACCGGGCTTGGGCGCCTTGGGCTTGGGCTGCGCCTGCATGACCTGGGGACCGAACTTCCCGCCCGCCTTGACCTTGCGCTCCCTGCCATCGGCCGTCACGGCCACCTCTCCCGCGCTCACGCTCACGCTGACAGTCAGCGTAGCCGCGCCTTCGCGCGCGAGCTTGCGCGGGCGATGGAGGCGGTCGTAGTCGATCAGGGAGTCGTCAAGGTCGTCAGCGAGAGTGGTAGCCTGGGCCGAGACCGTGAACTCCGTGCCGGCGGCGGCCCGAACTGTCACAGTCCCCGCGCGCACGCTGAGTTCGCCCTGGGCCAGCTTCACCCTGGCCGAGCCGTCGAGCACTACCAGCGCACCCTGGTCCATGCGATAGACACAACCCGCCGAAAGCTCGATGACGGAGCCATCCTTGCTCTCGCCGCGCGTGGAAGTCGCGGCATAGAGAGTGCCATCGGCGTAAACCTGCCGGCCCTGCTTATCTGCTTGCGCCAGGGCGATGCTGACGCCGTCCGTGCCGGCGGGCGGCGTTTGGCCCGCGGGCGGGAAAAACAGCACAGCCACCATCGCGGCGGCCGCCGCGATGCCGGTGCCGGCGAGCGTGAACTGAACGATGCGTACCGTGCGGCGCCGCGAGTTGACACGGGCCACGAGTTCATTGACCACGCGGGCGTCCACGGTGCTGGCACCCTGGCGCGAAACCTCGCCGCTCTTCAACAACCACGCCGTCACGTTGGCCACATCGCCGGACTGGGCGTCGGCGTAGGCCTCAAACTCGGCGCGCAGCGTCGCATCGGACTTGAGCGCCTGCTCAAAGGCCGCGCGCTGCGGCAGCGACAGCGAGTCGTTGAGCGCGGCCGCGAACAGATAGCGGGCTTCTTGAGTGTTCACGTTGACTCCTTCGCGTAATCGGCGAAGACAGGAAGACGTCCCAGCTTTTCCTTCAGCTTCAGCTTGGCGCGCGACAGCTTCATGGCCACGGCCCCCAGACTCTGGCCCGTCGCGGCAGCCACTTCGTGCAGCTCCAGTCCTTCAAAGAAGCGCAGCAGCACCACCTCGCGCTGCCCCTCTTCCAGGGTGCCCACCGCTTCCAGCACGGCCTGGCTGACCTCCGACTCCTCCGCCCGGCTGAGGTCTCGCCCCATCCAGGCGGCCTGCTCAAAGGCTTCCTCGCCGCTCATCCGCTTGCGGGCGCGGATGTGATCGACACAGGCGTTGCGCAGCACACGGTAGAGATAGGGCAGAGTCTCGCGGGTGCGGCTGAGGCTCTGGCGGCGCTCCAGCAGTTTGACGAAGGCCTGCTGGGCCACCTCTTCCCCTTCGACGATATCTCCCAGCATGCGCGAGCAATAACGCACCGCCCGGGCAAAGTGCTCTCGCACCAGCTCGCCGAAGCTCTGCTCAAAGTCGCCTTGCAAGGCCGTCACAAAAGCGCTCACATGCGTTTCACGGAGTCAGGGAGTCCGAATTCACGCCAAATCCCGGAAAAACGGGAGGCGCCAGGGGGTCGATCATACGAACACCCCTGGCGCCTGCTTTGATGCCAGATGGTCAGCCCTTGAGCAGGTCCGGGTGATCGACGTCAATGGTCTTGAACAGGCCAAACAGGTTCAAAATGATGGCCAGCCCCACCGCCGCTTCAGCCGCGGCCAGAATGATGATGAACACGGCGAAAATCTGCCCGTCCAGTCCCCCGCCGGCGGCCCCGAAAGCCACAAAGTTGATGGCCGCCGCGTTCAGCATCAGCTCCACGCCCATGAGAATGGCCACGGCATTGCGACGACTGACGATGCAACCCACCCCCAGAGAAAACATGAGCAGGGAAAGGAGCAGGTAGGCGTCGGTGCCCAGCTTGAAGGGCATTCCCGCGACTTCCACAGCGGCCAGGGTGGCGGACATCAGACTTTCTCCGGCTCGGCGTCTTCTGACTTGCGGCGGGCGATGTACGCAGCACCCACCAGCGCCACAAGCAGGACCACGGATGCCACTTCAAAGGGCAGAAGATAACTGGTCAAAAGGGCGTCACCCAGCGGAACGACGCTGGCCGTACTCTCGGCCGCATGTTCGGAGGCCTTGCCCACAAACCAGCCGTTGGTGATCTTGGGGTCCACGGCCTGGCCCGCGGCATCTTTGGCGCGCGAAAGGCCGGGCAGGCGCCCGATCATGATCATGTAAAGCGGTCCCAGTACCATGCCCATGGCGAGGCAGCCGGCCAGAGTGCGATCGACCTGCTTCTTGCTGGTAAGCAGGGGCTGGCGGTTGGTCAGCATCACGCCGAACATCAGCAGCACCGTGGTGCCGCCGACATAAACCATGATCTGCACTACGCCCAGAAACTGTGCATCCAGGAAGAAGTAAATGCCCGCCACGCCGCACAGGCAGACAAACAGGGAGACCGCAGCCCGGGCCACTTCCTTGGAAAGCATGACCCACACAGCGGAAATCAAGGTCACCACGAACACGACCACAAACGTGCCAAGGTGTACCCAGTCTGTCAGCGCGCCAAGGGCCATGGGTCAGTTGCTCGAGGGGTTGTCCGGTCTGGGGGCAGGAACGGCGGGCTTGGCCGCGGGGGCCGGCGCCGCCGCCGGCTTGGCCGCAGGCGCCGCCGCGGGCTTGGGCGCGGCCGCGGCAGCCTTGGCCTTCTCTGCGGCCGCCACCTTCTTGTATTCGGCCTCAATCAGCTTTGCTTCTTCGTGGGCGGCAAGATACTGCTGGTGAACGTCAGGTGTATAGATGCGGTTTCGCAGCATGTCCTTGACCAGCGTGTTGCGCGAGAAACCCGAGAAATCCCACTCGCGGCCATGGTGAATGCAGTCGCTGGGGCAGGGCTCCGTGCAAAGCCCGCAGAACAGGCACTTCGAGTAATCAATGGTGAAGCGCGTCAGCAGCTGGTCCTTGCCCAGGCGCACGCCCTCAATGACGATGCACTGCACGGGGCAAACCTTCGCGCACATCAGGCACATGATGCACTTGCTGGGTTCAAGGAAATGAATCCCGCGGTGCCGCTCGCTCACCTCTTCCCGGGCACGCTCCACCCCTTCATCAGGATACTGGTAGCAATAGATGCCGCGCTTTTCAGGACCCTTGCCCGTCTGAAACATGTGCTTGAGGGTCACCCCCATGCCAACGGCCGTTGACTTGAGGTGATAAGCGATGTTCTGGAAGTAGCCGCGCGCCATGTTGAATCCAACCGCCCTGCCGCCCGTTACAGCCCAAACCAGTTGCTGAAGAACAACGTCCAGACCGTCTGGAGCACCAGCACCACCAGCGTGAAGGGCAAGAGCACCTTCATGCACAGATACATGACCTGGTCGAGGCGGATGCGCGGCAGCGTCCAGCGCAGCCACATCATCATGAAAATCAGGAACAGGCCCTTGAACACCATCCAGAATCCGCCCCACAAGGCGTAAACCAGCTTGCCGAAGCTGAAGCCTGCCGCGCCGCCGTCATAGGCCCAGTGGAAAATCAGGCCATCGACGACGGGGATGGGGCTGGCCCAGCCGCCCAGAAACAGCACGACGCAGACCGCGCTCATCGCGTACATCTCGCCGTACTCCGCGAGAAAGAACAGCGACCAGCGCATGCCCGAATACTCCGTCAGGAAGCCGGCAATCAGCTCGGATTCGGCCTCAGGCAGATCGAAGGGGGCGCGCTTGGTATGCGCGAGAACGCCGATGTAGAACATCAGCGCCACGGGAATCAGCAGCGGGTACTTGACGATGTTCCAGCTCAGGATGCCCCCAAACTGGGCCACGCCGATGTCCGTGGTCAACCGCCCCGCCTGCTCAAAGGCGTCCGGCACACCGACAAAAGTGTAGCCCACCATCTGCATATCGCAGATCTTGACGAGGTTCAGGCTCATGCAGGGCACCGCCACGCAAAGCGCGGCCAGACCCATGGGTATCTCGTAGCTGACCATCTGCGCGCCTTCGCGCATGCCGCCGTAGAGCGACCACTTGTTGTTGCTGGCCCAGCCGGCAATCACGACGCCAACGACGGATACGGCACCGGCCGAAAGCACGTAGAACAGGCCGTTTTCCATGGCCGCCGGAACGCCAATAGGCGTGGTGTTGTCTCCCCACGGAAAGAAGGGAACCACAACGAACATCACAAAGGCGCTGGCGAACACAAACATGGGGGCCAGCACAAACAGCGGGCGATCAGCAGCCGTGGGTGTGACGTCTTCCTTGGTAAGCAGCTTGATGCCGTCGGCCAGAGTCTGGAGCAGGCCCACGGGTCCCACGCGCATGGGGCCCAGGCGAGACTGCATGTAGGCCGATACCTTGCGCTCACCCCAGATGGCCATGAGGCCCAGCACCGAGATGAAACCCAGCACCGAGAGCATCCAGATGCTCAGGAACTCCCCATAGTTGATGAAATTCAACAGGCCCGGGTCCGAAATGGGCCGGTTCAGCGCCTCGGCAATGCGGTCGGCAATGATTAGCAGCGGATACGACATTGCGTCCAAGCCCTGCATGGGGTTTGAGCGCAGACTTTTACCAGCGCGTCGAAAAACGTCTACTGGATAATACCTGTGACGGAAGGCGAAGGCCCAGGCCCGCCGGTTCACTTGAAAAGACGGGTCGTTACGCTGTCCAGCACCTCCAGGCGCCGCCCCGAAACAGACTTGCGATATTCCGCGTGGACCTGAGGGCAGGTGAACGGCAGCACCGGGTTGCTCAGCTTCAAGTCCAAGTACATCTCGCGCAGCACGAATTCCTGATGCACGGACAGCTCGTTGGCCTCGCACAGCTGCTTGAAAATGTCTTCATCGGCCACAGCAATGCGCCGCCGCGGACGGCGCTGCCTCAGCCATAGCAGAACGGCCAGCAACACCAGCAGCAGAAGGGGCGCGGCCAGCCAGCCCGCCTCCGCCTGGGGAGCCGCCGCGCGCTTGCCACCGAACATGGTCAAAGACTCTGCCATGGCTCACGCCGTCTCCAGGGCCGGGCTTTGGGCACGTTTTTGCGCCAGGCGCGCCAGCGCGGCATCGATGCGGGTGTTGATGCTCTCCAGGGGCTCTATGGCGCGCCGCTCGGCCAGCCATTGTTCGGCACCGGGCGGGCTGGTTTCACGGATGGCCCAGACGCCGCTCATGCGCATGAGTTCGCTCCCGTCATGGAGCATGGCCTTCATGATCTGGGCGGCTTCTTCGACCCCAAGGTTGTAAAGCGCCTTGGCGGCGTTGCCGCGGATGCGGTTGTTGGCGTCGCTGAGATAGGGAATCAGGGCGCGGGCGAGACCGCGCTCGCCCAATGCCTCCACGGCCTCGATGGCGTTGGCGCGCACCCGCTTGTCCTCGTCGCCGAGCAGGCGCCCGATGGCGCGAATGGCGGCCTCACTGCGCAGCGTGGCCAGCATGTTGACGACGCTGGCACGCACCCTGGCGTCCGGGTCGTTCATCAGGGCCAGCAGAGTCTCGCCCATGCGGTGGGCATTGTGCGTGCAATCCAGCAGGCGCAAGGCCCGCAGACGCACGGCGGGCTCCGTCGCGTCGATTTCGCGGCGCAGTTCCTCGATAACGCCGTCATCGACGTGGCGCAGCACGGCGCCGGCGGCGCGGCGGTCGGCCTCGCTCATGCTCTCGAAGCGCTCGACGTAGCGGGCGTATGCGCGCCTGGCCACAAAGGTCGAGGCCAGGTCACGCACGTCCGTGAAGCGGCTTTCAATAAGCCGGGTGGCCGCCTGCAGGGCACCCGGGTGGCCGCGGTCGGCCATCTGCTCGAAGGCAAAGCGCACGCTGCTCTGGCGCCTGGACGTGACCAGCCGCGAAAGCAGGTCCTGAACGTCGCCCAGGGGCAGGGCGCGCAGGCGGGCAAAGCAGTCCTCGGCGATGCTCTGGTCGCGGGATTCGCACAGCGTGCCGTAAAACTCAGCCTGAGAGCGGCCGGGCATGTTGAGCCGCGAGAACTCGTGCATCAGGCGGCGCAGGGCCCGCGGCGGGTACCGGTCCACATGGCCCTGCATCATGGACAGAAAGGGTACCTGTCCTGACGTGATAAGCATCTTGCGCAGGTCCTCGTCACTGACCTGCTCGTCCAGAAGATAGCCAAAGTTGACGTTGACCTCTTGGCCGCGCTTGAGGCCAAAGGCCCTCAGGGCGATGGCGCGGATGTCCACCCGGTGGTCGGAAAGACGCTCGAACAGGAAGGCCAGCACGCGCACGTCATGCCGCGCGACCAGAAAGCGCTCCACGGGGCCCGGCTCGTCGCGGTTGGCTTCGCGCTCGGCGCGCAGGGCATCGGTCACCAGCGCGCGACATTCGCCCCCGACGTTGAGCGCTCCCTCCAGCACGAACTCGCGCCGGTGCCTGAAAAAACTCTCCGTGGCCAGCTTGAAGGCCCGGAAAAGGTGGCGCGCGTGTTCATGCAGACGCTCGCGCTTCTTCACGCTGCCGGTGTCCAAATCGCCCGCGGCGTCCTCCTGTTCCGACTGATAGCGCTCCACGACGCGGCGAAAGGCCTCCTCGGCACGGTCGGCGTATTCGGTGACGGGGTCCGACAGCAGCTCGGCCAGGGTCTCGGAGCACTCGTAGCTGACGTTCAATTCCAACAGTCGCAACACCACGCCGCGAGCCTCGCCGTCGCCGTCGCGCGCGACATCGGCCAGCACCGCGCGCAGGGCATGAACAGAGTCGACCATGGCGGATTGGGCCATCAGGGGCAGCTCATCAAAGCGCAGGATCAGGGCCCGATGCGCCGGCTCATCGTTGGAGGCAATGAGCGCGTTGACGGCGGCGACCTTCAAAGCCTCGTGCTCGCTGTCCAGGGCCGCCAGCAGGGCGGGCACCACATGACGGGACTGCACGAGTCGAAGTGCAGAAAAGGTTTCGGCGACGCCCATGGCATCTCCACATAAAACACCGAGATTATAAAAAAGATAAACGCCGCCTGCAAGGCCAATCACAGCACCAGCATGGCATCTCCATAACTGAAGAAGCGGTAGCGGCGGTCGATGGCCTCCAGATAGGCGCGACGCGTGAATTCCACGCCCGCCAGCGCCGCCACCAGAAAAATCAGGGTGCTGCGCGGCAGATGGAAATTCGTCAACAGGGCATCCACACCGCGAAAGCGCCAGGGCGGATAGATAAACAGCCGCGTGCGCCCCGCGCCGGGCACCACCTGGCCGCGCTCGTCGGCCAGGGTCTCTAGGGTGCGGCAGGCCGTGGTGCCGACGGCGACCACGCGCCCGCCCCGTGCCCTGGCTGCAGCAATGTCGGCCGCGGCCTGGGTACTGACCTCGTATGCTTCGGCGTGCATGTCGTGGCCGGCCAGAGTTTCGGCCTTAAGGGGCCGGAAGGTGCCGGGCCCGACGTGCAGCGTGAGAAAGCTGCGGCGCACCCCCGCGTCCTCGAGCGCCCGGAACACGGCCGGAGTGAAGTGCAGCCCCGCCGTGGGCGCGGCCACGGCGCCGTCGCGCGCGGCGTAGACGGTCTGGTAGCGTTCGCGATCCTGCGAGGCATGCACGTCGCTCCGTTTCTCGCGGCGGATATAGGGCGGCAGGGGCATGGAGGCGTGGCGCTCAATGAGCGACTCGATGTCCGGGGCGGAGGCGGCAAATCGCACGCGCCAGTGACCCGGCGCGCCGAAGTCACGCTCGACGAGATGAACGGTCCCGATCTCGGGCAGGCTGAGGGTTTCTCCGCTTTCGAGGCGGCCCTTGGAACCCGTTAGGGCCTCGTACTCGCCCGGCACCAGCGCGCGCAGCAGGAACAGCTCGACGCCGCCGCCCGTCTGGTCGCGGGTCGCAAAGAGGCGACAGGGCTTGACGCGCGTATTGTTGGCGACCAGAAGGTCGCCCTCGCGCAGCAGGGCGGGCAGATCGCGGAACATGTGGTGCTCGATCACGCCCAGGCCGCGGCGCAGGACCATGAGCCGGCTTTCGTCGCGCCGCTGCGGCGGCTGCTGGGCGATGAGTTCCGGTGGAATCGTGAAGTTGAAGGTGTCCGAGCGCATGTCGCTCCCATTGTAGCCTGGCCTCTGGCGCCAATGCGCAATTGAACCGAGGGCGCGCCAAGCTACCCTTGCAGCCCGAATTCACTGACTCCGGGAGAAACCATGGCCATTGAACGCACGCTCATCCTCGCCAAGCCCGACGCCGTTCAGCGCGGGCTCGTAGGCGAAATCATCAAACGCTTTGAAGCCCGCGGCCTCAAGATCATCGGCCTCAAGCTGATGCAGATCACCAAGGAACTGGCCGCCAGGCACTACGCCGCCCACACACAGAAACCCTTCTATCCCGGCCTGGTCAGCTTCATGACCTCCGGGCCCGTGGCCGCCATGGTGCTCGAGGGTCCCAAGGCTATCGACGCCTGCCGCAAGGTCATGGGCAAGACCTTCTGCACCGACGCCGAGCCGGGCACGATCCGCGGAGATCTGGGCGTAAGCCGCGGCATGAACCTTGTGCATGGAAGCGACGGCCCCGAAGCTGCGAAGAAGGAAATCGAGCTGTTCTTCAAACCCGAAGAACTGCTGGAATACAAGCGCGCCGGCGACGCCTGGGTGCTCAACGACGAAGACCGGGCCTGACGCAGCGCAGACCTGCAGGCGCGGACGGGACGTACCGTCCGCGCTTTCATTTTAAGTCCTGCGCAAGGAGCCTTGACATAAATTCCACATAAACTATAAATTATGTATAACCGCTCCTGCGGAGGTACGTCGTGAAGTCCATCCCCCTCAAAGACGCCCGACCCGGCATGGTGCTCAACCGCCAGATTGAGGACTCCCTCGGCCGCACCCTGGTGGCCGCAGGCGAGAAGTTAAGTCCGGAGCTGATTCGCGTGCTCATGAGGCGAGGCTACGCCGAAGTTGAAATCCGCGACGAAGCGGCCCTGGGTCGGGGTGCCCCCCATGGCACAGCGCGCGATGGCTCTGCCGGCGCCGAGGAACTGAAGGCCGAACTCGAGGCGCGCTTTGGCCCCCCAAGCGCCGACGAATGCCGGCAGATGCTCTATCGCGCCGCCTGGCGCGTGCTCCGCGAACGATTGCAGGCCGCCCAGTGAGTGAGGTCCCATGCCGCGCACCGTGGACATGCCCAAGAAGCTGATGGAACTGATCGGCGCCGTCGAAGAACTGCCGACGCTGCCGGACATTGTGCTGCGCATTTCGCGCATGACGGTCAGCCCGCAGACCAACGCCGCGGACATCGGGCGGCTGATCAGCAACGATCCCGCCCTGTCCAGCAAGGTTCTGCGCCTGGTCAACAGCGCCTACTACGGCTTTCCGCGCAAGATCGCCAGTGTCACCAAGGCCATCGTGCTGCTGGGTTTCAACAAAGTGAAGAACATGGCCATCTCGGCCAGCGTGGCGGACCTGTTCTCCGGCGCCGTGACGGAGGGCTTCTCGTTCAAGCAGTACTGGCATCACGCCGTGGCCGCCGCCATAGCCGGCGAACTTCTGGCCAAGCGACTGGCGCCTCAGCGGGCCGACGACGCCTTCGTGGGCGGACTGCTTTCGGAGATCGGCAAGGTCATGGTGGTCAGCCTCGCGCCGGACATCTACGCGCAGGTGCTGCGCGAGGCCCGCACGGAATCAAATGATCTGCGGTCAGCCGAGACCCGCGCGCTGGGCTCGGACTTCTGCGCCAACGGCGCCATGCTCGCGGAAACCTGGCAATTCCCCGATTCGCTTGTGCGCGTGATTCGCCACTTCCGCGACCCGGATCAGTGCCGCGAAGACCGCCCGCTGCTTGATCTGGTCCATGTCGCTACGGCCCTGGCCTGGGCCCTGGGCCACCCCGGCGCGGCCGAGACCCTGGTGCCGACGCTGCGCGGTTCGGCCTTCCGCAATCTCAAAGTGACTGAATCCCTGCTGGCCGAAGTCGGGGCGGAGTTCATGCGCCAGTGGGCGCTGGCCGGCGCGCTCCTCGAAATGGCCCAGTGACATGTTCGAGAACGACGAAACCTCCCGCGCGCCCGTCGAGCACTCCACCCGACCGGTCAACACGCGCCTGCTCGAGCTTCATGAAAGCCCGCGCGCGGCACTGGATCGTGTCTATGTGCGCGTGCGCGCCTACCTTTCGCAGCTGGCCGGCCTGCACGCCACGCAGGATCTCGAGCAGGCCCTGACGCTCGCCTGCCGCGCGCTGGGGGAACTGTTCGATGTGGCAAGCTGGCGCATCTGCCGCTACGACGCAACCGAAGGCAGCTTCCGCACCCTCAAGGAAAGCCCCGCGCTGAAGCAGTCGGCTCAGGAATTCAACGACCTCGTCGAGTATGCCGCGCGCTCGCGCCAGGTGCTCTTCTTTGACATTCGCGAAACGCCGACGGACAAACTTGGCTACGACGGCGGCAAGCGCCCCACCGTGAACCTGTCCCGCCACACCAGCCATGTCACACTTGAGCTGGAAGCGCGCACCATCTGCATGGTGCCCGTCAGCGGGCGCAACGGGCCCCTCGCGGTCATCCTGCTCTGGATTCGGGACAGCGATGCCACGTCGAAGCTGCTGGAGGCCGAGCTGGTGCAGTCCCTGAGCCAGGAGCTGGGCGCGCAAGCCGAGAGCATTGCCATGAATGCGCGTTTGCGCCAGCTGGGCTCGCTGTTTGACAACATTCTCGAAAGCGTACCGCAGGGCATCGTGGCCGTTTCGCGCGAGGGGCGTGTGATTGCCCTCAACGCCAACGCTGAGTTCCTCTTCAACCTCAAGCGCATCTTCGTGCTGGACGAATCTTTTGAAGACGCACTGCCCAAAGCCATTTCCGGCGAGTTCCGCCGTATGATGGACAGCCTGCTGCTCAAGCCGGGCAACGTGGAAACCCAGCTCAAGGTCGAACTCAACCAGGGCACGCAGGTCAACCTTGGCATCTCCGCCAGCTACCTTCTGGACCGGCAGGGACAGCCCCTGGGCTACCTGTTTCTCTGTCGCGACCTCTCGCTTTCCCTCGAGGTCCAGAAACTGCGCGAACTCGACCAGCTCAAAACCGAATTCGTGAACACCGTCAGCCACGAACTCAAGACGCCCCTGACCGCCATTCTTGGCGGCCTTGAGATTCTCGCCTCCGACCTGGCCGCCGTGCCCCCTGACCAGCGGGAGCTGCTGGGTGTGATCAATGACTCCGCGCTGCGCCTGCGTGACTTGATTTTTGATCTGCTCAATCTTTCGAGGCTGGAGTCGGGACGTGTGCAGTTGAAGGAGGCACCCTGCGAACTGCGCCCCCTGATCGAGGGCGTGGTGCGCCTGCTGCCCGCGCACCCCAGACACCTCATCGAAATCGACGTTCAGCCGGGCCTGGAGGCCGTGCTCCTGGACGGCGACAAGATACGCCAGGCCCTGACCAACTACAGCAGCAACGCCATCAAGTACTCGCCCAAGGGCGGCCGCGTGATCATCCGCGCCCTCGCCGAGGGCGAAGAACTGGTGCTGAGCGTCAGTGACGAAGGCCTTGGCATCTCTCCGGATAACATCTCCCGCCTCTTCCAGAAGTTCTACCGCGTCAACGCCAGCTACACCGCGGAGATCGAGGGCACCGGGCTTGGCCTCGTGATTGTCAAGCGCATCGCGGAGCTGCACGGCGGACGGGTCTTTGTCGAGAGCGAGCTAGGCCGCGGCTCCACCTTCGGCCTGCGCCTGCCGTTGAGGACCGTCTCCCGGGACGCCGAGCGCGCCTGAAAACCCGCGCTTTACCCGCAGCGACCCCGCACTTACTCTCTCGCCCCGTGGACAAGCCGGAAAATCACAGGGGTCATGTCGCGCTGCTTGCGGCGCGCTTGGCCTTGAGCGCCGCCGGTGCCGCGCTGGTGTGCGTCGCGGCCTTGAACCAGTCCGCGTTCTTGGCCCTGGGCGCCGCCTTCGCCTTCTGGGCCGGTGAAGCACTGGGGCTGGTCCAGCTGGGCAAACGCTTTGAAGAGCCGGCGGCGCGCACGCTGCTGTGTGCCTCAGAGGCCATGTGCGCGCTGGGCGTCTCTGTGTTCCTGCCCCATGCCATGCTGGTGGCCCTGATTCAGGTCGTGTATGCCCTGGTGGCCAGCGGCATCGGCACCGTCAGCGGCGCCCAGGGAAAGCCCCTGTCCCAGCCGCGCAGCGAGCCGGTGCGAAGGCTGTTGGCGGCCTTTGCCAACGTCTGCCTGGCGCTGACTCTGTTCGCGCCGGCCCAGGGCTACGACCTCAAGGTCCTCGTCGGACTCAACGCGGCCGACCTCTCCCTGCTGTGCGCCGCTGTGGTGGCAGTGGCCGGCGTCCGCTCAATCACGGAGTTGGGCATGGCCGCCAAGTGGGGCAAGTAGGCGCGGCATGTGCTTACAGAGAGCACCGGCTGGCCTGACACGACGTTGCAGACTTGGCGCTGTGCCAGAGAATTCGGAACATCGACCTTTGCGGCGACCTGCTAGAATAGCGCCATGAAGCCCGTGGTAATAACCGGCCCTTCCGCAAACTCCGGCAAGACAGAACTCTGCTGCCGGCTGCTGCGCGCTTTTCCCGGCGTTCAGGCCCTGAAGATCACGCGCTTCCACCGCGAATCGCACTGCCCCGTCCACGGCGCCCACGACCATGCCGATGACGCCTGCGACGGCTGTGATCCCGCCCCCGCCGGCTTTGAACTTGTCACCGACGTTGCTCGCCTGCGCGCCCCGGGCAAAGATACCGACCGCTTCGCCGATGCCGGGGCCTCGCCGGTGCTCTGGCTGCGCGCGGCCCCCCATGTCTTTGAGTATGCCCTGGCCGCCGCCATGAAGCGCCTGGACATGGCTCGCCCCCTTTTGATCGAGGGCAACAGCGCGGCCACGGTCAGCACGTTGGACGCCAAGGTGGTGGTGATCTGGCCCCAGGCAACCCGCGGCGTGAAGGCCAGCGTCTATCCTGCCCTGAAGCGGTGTGACCATCTTGTGCTGGTGGAAGCCGGGGAGGAGCCGCGCCGACGCTGGCCGCCCACGCTGCGCCAGACCTGCGAGCGGCTGGGCCTCTCTGCCAGCCGGCTGCCGGAACCTTTGTGGCTGAGTGCACAGTGGTGGAAGGAGGCCGACACCCCTTCAGAGCTGGTGCAAGCGCTGCAAAGTGAACTAGGACAAGGTCTTGTGTCCGCAGCAGAGGCCCCTTGACCGGGGGTCACGGACTTCTTACATTGTGTTGAGAATGTACGCTTGACGTCATGGTTGTTTCATTGAGAGTGATTACTGTTGTTCGCGCCGCTGCGCTTTGCATACTTCCGACTTCAAATTTTGCTGCCAAAGGTCACAGATAATGGTTCAAACGACTCGCCGGGAACTCGATGTGCCGCTGGATACGCGCTCGCTCGCGCCCCTGCGCGAGTTCGTGCGTGAGGCGCTCGGCGGCAGCGGCCTTGGCCCGCGCATTTCGCGGGCCATGGTCATTGCCATCGACGAGGCCTGCTCCAGCATCATCCTCAACGCCAAGGAACACGGCGCCAGCGGCAATCTCCGGCTGTTGATTGACATTGACCCTACCCGCGTCAAGGTCCACGTTTCCGACACCGGCAATGACTACGACATGGGCGGCGAGATTACGCGCGAGCAGCTTCTGCGCGAGTTCACCAAGAGCCGAAAGAACGAGCTGGGAACGTTCCTGATCCGCCGGATCGTGGACGAGTTCAGCTATGTTTTCAAGAAGGGCTTCCAGAGCGAACTCACGATGATCAAGTTCGTCTACGAGAAGAACGAGCCCGAAGCCAACTGAGAATTCAGGCGCCGGCCCAACAGAAAACCCGCCGCTTTGCGGCGGGTTTTCATTCACGGGCCGGTCTACTTGAGGCCCATCAACTGGGCCCGGGCCGTTTCCATGTCGCTGCCGCTCAAAAGGGCGTGCACGCAGTCTTCTTCGGGATTGGCATTGCGCCAGAGAATCACGGCCATGTCGCCGGCCATCAGTTCCTTGAACCCCTCGATGCTGCCATATTCCTTTTCCACCAGGGCGCGCCGGAAGGACATCAGCGTGAAGCGCTTGCTCTTGTCGTCGCCCGGCTTGCCGAACACGACCCAGAGCACCTCGTAATCCTTGAAGGGGTCCACGCCCCAGTTGACGGGCTTCATGTCGTCGACGCTTACCGTGGGCAGCTTGCCGGCCTTGGGAAACATCTCCTTCCACTTCTCAAAGCAGACCTCCAGCGGCTTCTCGCCCAGATCCACACTCATCACACTGCGCGCCGCGCCAATAAGCTTGATGTTGGCCAGATAAGCGATGAACTGCAGGTCGCGCGCGGCGGCATCGCGCTCGGCTTCAGACTTGCGGGCGCGGGTCTCGGCGGCTTTGGCGCGGGCGGCCTCGGCATCCGCGGTGCGAAGCGCGACTTCCTTCTCGTCGCGCGCCTTGTTCAGTTCCGCGCGGAGTTCGTCCACGTCGCGGCGCGAGTCACCCAGCAGTTTCTCCAGCCCACGCTCCTGGCAGTTCAGGGTTTGCGCCAGTTCGGTGGGGGTAGACGGCCGTTCGGCTAACGTCGTAAAAATGTTGAGTTGTACGGCCGTGTTCACCGCCTGAAGCGCCAGCGCCCCGGCCAGATCAAGCATCGGCCCCGGCGCAGCATTCAGCGTAAAGAAGGCGGTTCGTTCCAGAAAGTTAGGTTGAATGGGCATAAC
>JAANMT010000873.1_pt1 | contig 31892 bp, 23 predicted proteins | sample 7279711 | NCBI WGS metagenome assembly JAANMT01 (sample SAMN14094538, study PRJNA606508) | bioreactor metagenome | isolation source: A lab-scale SPAN reactor treating ammonium-rich wastewater day 1 | place: Ireland: Galway | collected 2017-01-16 | reverse complement strand
CGGTTTTCTTGGCGGCGAGAATGCCCGCCAGCCGCGCGGCGGCCAGCACGTTGCCCTTGGCCACCGTGTGCGACTGGATGAGTTTGAGCGTGGCTTTGCGCAACCGGATTTCGCCGCGCGCCACGGCTGCGCGCCGCATCACGGGCTTGGCCGAGACGTCCACCATGCTGGCTTCGCCTTGAGGATTGACGTGGGTGAGTTTGGCCATGCGACTTTTTTATCGGGAATTCCGTGCCTGTCAAAACACTTCGCCAACGCTGCCGGTTCGATTACGCACCGCGGGGCGGCGGCGAAGCGGAAATGGAATGTTGCCACTCCTGAATCACGGCGCGCATCTGCTCGGCGGCGTTCAGTTTTGGTTTCACGTGCTTGAGGCTGAACCAGGGCAACATGCCCAGCAGATCGGGCGTCACGAGAATCTGTCCGTCGCAGTCCGGCCCGGCGCCGATGCCAATGGTGGGAATCGGAATTCGCTGCGAGATTTCCTTCGCCACCGGCGGCGTCACCAGTTCCAGCACGACGGCAAACGCACCGGCGGTCACCAGCGCATCCGCGTCCGTCAACAACGCCTGATATTCCGGATCTTTTTTTCCTTTGATCCGATAACCGCCTTCCTCATGCACATGCTGCGGCAACATGCCGAGGTGTCCGCAGAAGGGAATCCCCGCCTGCACAATCGCGCAAACCTGCTCGACGATTTCCTGTCCGCCCTCGGCTTTCACCGCTTCCGCGCCCGCCGCCACCAACCGTCGTGCGCTGTCCACGGCGCTGCCCGCGGTTTCGTAGGTGCGATAGGGCAGGTCGGCCACGAGCAAGGCGCGCGGTTGCGCGCGGGCCGCGGCGCGGACGTGATGTTCCATTTCGGCCAAAGTCACAGCAGTGGTGTCGGGATAACCCAGCACGACCATGCCCAGCGAATCGCCCACGAGGATGAAGGGAATTCCCACTTCATCCAGCAGGCGCGTCATCGGGAAATCGTAGGCCGTGAGGGCGGCAATCTTTTCGCTACGCGCCTTCATGGCGCGGATGGATTCAGCGGTAACTTTGGTTTGACGCATGGCAGTGTTGGCCTCGGTCTGGCTGGTTTCCCAGGGGCGTCTCAGCCTCGTTTGAAACTGGCCAGCAGTTCCTCCGGCGTGGCCGTGGCCGTGCCGATCTTGCCGACCACAATGCCGGCCGCGTGATTGGAAAGAATGGCCGCCTCGATGGGCGACGCGCCGGCCGCAATGGCGGCGGTAAAGGTGGCAATCACTGTGTCGCCCGCGCCTGACACGTCAAACACTTCCTGCGCCAGGGTGGGGATGTGAAACGGTTTGTGGTCGCGCCGGCACAACAACATGCCGGCTTCGCTCAACGTGATCAGCAGCACTGCCGGGCGCAGTTCGCGCAAAAGCTTTTCCGCTGCCTGCAACAGATTGGGATCCGCGAGCGGATTGGCATGGCGAGTTTCATCCGGCAGGTTGGCCAGCTCAAAAGTCTCTTTGCGATTGGGTGTGATGAGCGACAAACCGGCCAGATTCACTCGATGAACGGGTTTCGGGTCGAGGCTCAACCAGACGCCGTGCCGGCGGCAAAGTTCCCGGAGTTGATCGAGCAATGATTGCGTTACCACGCCCTTGCCGTAATCGCCCACGATGACCGCCGCAGTTTCCTGAATCTGCGCCTGGATCAGCGACACCAGCCGCCGCGTCATGCGCGGGTCCAAGCCGTCGCGGGCTTCCCGGTCAATGCGGACGACCTGCTGCTGATGCGCGACGATGCGGGTTTTCACGCTGGTGGGACGGGATTGGCTGGCCAGCAAACCGCGGCAGCCGACGTTCTGTCCGTTCAGCAGTTGTTTGAGTTGTTCCGCTGCGGCGTCGCGCCCCACGGTGCCGAAGAGTTCTGACGGCACCCGCAACGCCGTGAGATTGCGCGACACATTGGCCGCGCCGCCCGGCATGAAACTCTCGCGCTGGAAATCCACCACCGGCACGGGCGCTTCCGGGGAAATGCGCGCCACGCTGCCCCAGATGAACTGGTCGAGCATGACGTCGCCGACGACGAGGATGCGGGTTTGCGCGGCGGCGGCCAGAATTTGCCGCACCCGCCGAAGCTGTAACTGATTTCGTTTCATGTCCAGGTTGATGGCCGAGCAAACCGACCGGACTCAGAAAACGCAAACCCCGGCAAAACGCCAGAGAAAACGCACAACCCCGCTGGGGACGGCGCTCCCCAAGCGTGCGAGTTGCTTGACTTGTGCCCGACCGTCAGGAGCGCCGGTCTGTGACCGGCTTTGAGCCTTTCCACCGCGATAAGCCGGTCACAGACCATTGCTCCGTCCAAGGAGCGTGAACTGTCCGGGCTACGTGTGGGACGGGCTGGTGTTCAAGGGCTGGCTTGGACGCGCAGGAATTGTGGCGCATCGCCAAGCGTGGGCAGATTCGTGCCGGTGATGGCACTGGCAGCGCGAATCCAATCCGTGGCCGGCGTCCAGTGAAAGGCATCGGCACTCCGCAGGACGCGGTAGCCGTGACCCGGGGCGGAAGGCCATTGAAGCTCAAGACTGTTTCCGCCCGGTGCCAGCGTCGGGGTCAACCGCAAGGCGGAGAGTTGGTTGGTCGGGTTCGTGCCGGCCACATACTCCGCGTAATCACTCAATCCGTCATCGTCCGTGTCTGTCAGGCTGGTGCGTTCGGGGGAAACGCTTCCGAAATAGAGCTGTTCCCAACCGTCAGGAATTCCGTTCGCGTTGGCATCGGGAAAAGTGTAATGGCCGTGGAAGGTGATCGTTCCCCCGGCGGCCAGCGTATTGATTTGCGGGAGAGGTGTCGCGTGATAGGGCACGTCGCCAAACTCAATGGCGTATTGGCCAGGCGCGGCATTGGTGATGACGGTCCATTGTCCGCCGCCCACGCGTCCGGTGGGGCCGGTGAGCGCGTACACCGCCTGCCAGAGGTTGTTGGTGATCTGCACGGTGCCGGGCGTGACCGTGCCGACGGTGATGGACACATCGTCCACCAACCAGCCCAGGCGCGGCGGGGCCTCAAAGGAGAACAGGAAGTGATACCAGGCGATGTAGGCGACGTGACCCAGGTAGGGAGTGAGATCAATTTCCATTTCCTCCCAGCCGAAGGAACTGTCCTCCGGGAATTGCCGGAGCAACTGCGGCGAGGTAAGCACATTGGTGATGATGAAGATGCCGGCGAGTTGGAACTCGAATTCGGATTGCGAGAAGAAATCGTAGTTATGCCAGAAGCGGAGCGTGGCGCGGTTGCCGCCACTGAGCAGAACGCCGGGACTGATCAGATAGCTCTCCAGCAGACTCACCGGCCCGCCGCCGAGATTGCTGCCCCAGCAGTTGACCGGGGAGTGTGCGGTCTCGCCGCCTCCCGGCGCACCCCGCCGCCACTGGGTTTCGGATTCATCGGGGGAGATGACGGACCAAAGCAGGCTGTTGGTTTCCATGTTGTCCGTCCACGGCGGGTTCAGGGGTTGCAGCGTGGTGAAGGTGTAAAACTGACCGCCGTTGTCGTCCACCGTGGTGTTGCCGGCGCGGTCGCGGCTGGAGACGCGCACGTAGTACTTGGTGTTGGGCTTCAAACCGGTCAGGAACAATTCGTGATACTGGCTGGGCAGGGGATCGTACGCCGTGAAGTTGATCGGAAAACTGTCCGGCGATTCGCTGTATAACACGAGCGCGTCCGAGTCTTTGGATGTGAACCAACTGACGATGGCTTCGAGGTAGCCCGGCTCGATGAACACGTCGCTGATGACCGGCGCGTTGGTTTCGATGACGGCCGAGGCGACCAGAGTTTGGCTGGCAGAGACGTCGAAGTAACTGACGGTCACGGTGTCGTCCGGCGCAACCAGCAGCGTGCCGGGCAGGCCGGTGTTGGTGGGCGTGAAGATCAAGTTGCCGCGGAAAAGCCCGGCGCGCACGGTTTCAAACAAGGCGACTTCGTTGGTCTGTTGAGGACTGTTCACCGTCACGCTTGCCTGACCCAGCCCGCGGAGATCGAGGTCTTCCACCTCAATGATAGCGCGCCCGGGCACCGAATAAACGTCGCTGTCGAGGGTGAGCGCACTGCGCCCGGGTTCGGGTGCCAGGAAGTTAAGGATGTTTTGCAGCAAGCCGGCGCGGTTGTTGCCGATGCCATTGCCCAGCGGTACGGCATCCAGGGGGAAAGACAAATAGACCACGCGGCCGGGCAGGTCCACGCCGGTCTTGGGCGATCGCACGCCAACGATTTGCCCGTCCGCGAGGAGGATGGGGGCGGCGTTGGTGGTGGGCACGATCCAGTCCGACGGATCGGTGATTCCCAGAAAAGCCAGGAACGACAGCAACTCGTCGTAAGGCGAATAATCAAGCAGGGTGTCCAGGCCGGCACCCACCGGATCCCCCGGCGACCCGAGGATGGCGTCCACGGGCTGGTCTTCGGTGTAGGACTGGACCTGAAGAATCGTCGTGTTCATGCTGGCCAAGCCCGCTTCGGTCAGGCGCGTGACGGCTTCCATTGAGGCGATGAGCAATGAGCCGCCGCCGTTCACGTAATCGGCAATCTTCTGGGCGAGCGTGACGGACGGGGGGGAGATTTCATCCATGCGCCAGATGACGCTGCGATGCGCCTGCAATTCCGCCAGCGTCGGTTCGGCTCCGCTGCGCGCGTCGAACACGTCGTAGGCGCGGCCCAGCGCGTTCAAGGCGGCCGTGTAACCAGAGAGCGGCGGCGCAGCGATGAACCCGCCGCTGTCCGTGTACGAATCCAGCAGGAAGACTCCGGGCGCGGGCAGATTGGTGACGGTGAAAAACAAACCGGCATTATCATTGGTGGTGCGATTGCCGGCGGCATCCTCGGCCACGGCCAGGAATTTAATGACCGCGTCGGGCGGGAAATTCAGCAGGGCGAATTCATGGGCCGTATCGAACACGATGTTGGTTTGCGCCAGGTTGGGTGTGCTCAAGCCGTAACGAACGATGGCTTTGGTTTCCTCATCCGTCGTCCAGGACACCACCGGCTGGCCGAAGCGGTTGGTGGCCCGCACATTCGCGATCACCGGCGGCACCAAATCGGCCAGCGCGGTGAAGACGCGGTTCGCGGGCGGCGTGGTGTCCGAGTAAACCGCTTCGATGATGTCGCCGTGGGCGAGGTGAAGCTGGCCAATCGCCGGGCTGGTGGCGGTGGCGATGGCCCCGGTGAACAGCCCGCTGGAACCGTGCGGAAACAGCGGCACATTCTCCCCCGCCGGTTCGGCTCCGCTACGAAGCAGCAGGTTCACCCCGGGTTGTCCCGCCAGATCATAATCCACGAGCGTCAGGCGAATCTGATCCGGCGCGCGATAAACCGGCCGATCGAAAGTCACGATGCCCACTCCCGGAGTGCCAAACACGCCTGACACCACCAGCGCAAAGTCCTGGTCCACTTCCTCGGTGTCGCGGCGCGCGTCTTGCACGACGCGCCGGGCGCGCACGCGCATCATATACTCGCCAGGCACCGGCGCGAAGATATGCACCGCCTCAACGTTGTTGATCGTGTCTGCGCCCACCGCGTTGGGTATGGATTCGCCGAAGTGGAACCGGTTGCCCCGATAGACACGGCCATCAGGTGCGACGACTTCAAGGTCGAGATCGTTGACCAGCGCGATTACCGCGGCGGGATTGCCGGGCACGTCCGTGTAGGCGAGCGTAACTTTCAGCGGTTCGTCGGCACTGCCGATTAGAATTCGCTTTTCATAGACGGCCTGGTTCGTGAGCAAGGCGGTTTGGTCCGTGAAATCGTAATTGCGCTCGCCCCCGATCAATGCCGGTAAATTCAAGCGTCCCCAGCCTTCATCGTTGTTGGGCACGGGAGCGGTGTCCTCTGCGTCGTCCATGTCTGCGGCGGAATTGATCAAGGCGGCTTTGACGAGGGCAGGGGAGGGCGTCGCCCCGCCGTGGTGCGCGCGGTAGTACTGGACAAACACTGCGGCTGCGCCGGACACGTGCGGGCCGGCCTGGCTCGTGCCGCCCTGGTACATGTAACTGCCGGAAATCGGCCACCAGGCAAAGTCGTCGTTCGCATAGATCGAACGCAGAGACGCGATCCAACTGCCGGGCGCAACGAGGTCTGGTTTGATGCGGCCATCCTCGCACGGCCCGCGACTGGAGAAGTCCGCCATCGTTTCCGGCCCGGTGTCATAGATGGTGAATTCTTCGATGGGCAGATTGCGGCGGTCGTTGTTCGAGGCGCCCGTGGCGATCACGTTCTTGGCCACGGCGGGGGTATTGATGGTGCGCGCACCAGGTCCGGCGTTGCCGGCGGAGAACTCCAAAATGTAGGGTTGGTCACCCAGCGTGAGAAAATCGGCATCGCGCACCAGGGCATCAAACTCCATGGCGCTGAGATCGTAACGCCCCTGGGTATTATCACCCCAACTGTTGGAGCCGATGTCCGCTCCGGCGCGCTTGGCGTCTCTCGTTAGTTGCTCGAAGCTCGAGGGGGGCGCATAGCCGCCTTGCGCGTCAAAGATGCGCTGGCCAATCAAGTTGGCGCCGGGTGCAACCCCGAGTCCGTAAAGAAAGCCCTGCTCGTCGGTTTCGCCCACGGCGCCATTGCCGGCGATGATGCCGGCACAATGCGTGCCGTGGCTGTGTTCATCCGCGGCATCCTCCAGTTGACCGGGCAGACCGTAGTGAAAGAGCGCAGTGACCCGACCTTGAATGTCGGGATGCATGATGCTGATTTCGCCGCTGTCCAGTCCGCTGTCCGCGACCGCCACTGTCACCCCCGCGCCATCGTAGCCCAGGGATTGCATCAAAGTCTGTCCGGGCGGCCCGTCCCCGGCGACGATTCGGCTGGCCACTTCGTCCAGCAACCGCATCCGCGGCATCGGTTCAATCCAAAGCACCGTATCCGAACTGGCGAGCGCCGGCAGTTGCGCCGGCTCGAGGCTGCCGCGCAGCACGCGTCCGAAGCCATGCCGCGCCTCTTGGTGGACCGAGGCCAGGGTTTGTTTGGTGGCGGCCGCCTCCGCTTCCGTCATCCGTGGCGACAACAAGATCGCCACTTCCACCAGCGCCGTGCTGGCGGCTACAGTTGCGGACTGCAACTGACGATGCAGCTTGTGGTCGGGGCGATACGTTCCCAGCCAGCGCACGAAACTGAGCTGACGCACCTCGGTGGGCCGGGCGTTCTCCAGTTTCACGAGGAACGCCTGGTCGGGCACGTAGTGGAGCAGTCTCACTCCCATTGCATCCAGTTGCTCCCGCCACGCGGGCGGCGGCGCTTCGGCAAGCTGGATGAGAAACAGTCCCGACACGGGCGGTTCGGGGGTGGCGGTCATGGCGGCCGCAGCCGCCACGGGCGGCTCGGGGGTAATGGTTTCGTTGCGCAGCCGGATGGACTGGGCGAACACGCTCGCGGTCACAAAGTAAGAAACCAGACAGACCAGAATGGCGCTGCCGCTACTTCGCACAAATGGGCGGGACTTCACACCCGTAGCGTAATTGAAGTGCGGCCTGAAAACAAGCAGCGACCCGGATGAACCGTTGCGAAGAGTCTTCTCACGCGCCTTGACCGACTGCGAACGCCCCAAACGGCTTGCGGGCCAGAGGCGGGGCTGCCATGTTCCAGTGTAGTCGAACGGGACTTCCCTGACGTATTGCCCGGGCGACGGCAGAATTGTTTGGCCATGGAATCGGAGCAACTCAAAGTACTGTTGATTGAGCATGATGAAGCGTTCGCGCGCGCCATCAGCGGGATGCTGGAACAGGTGCGCGACCTCGTTGGCTCGGTCAGCGTTGCCACCACGCTTGAGGAAGGTATCGCCCGGTTGGTGCGCGAACCGTTTAATGTGGTGCTGCTGGAGTTCTTCCTTCCAGACGGCGTCGGCCTGTTGAACATCCCCCTCCTGAAAGAGAAGTCGCCGCGCGTGCCCATTATTGTGGTTGGGGCCGAAGACGATGAAACCATTTCCGTCGAGGCCGTTCATGCCGGGGCGCAGGACTATCTGGTGAAGAGCCAACTCAGTCCGCGCTGGCTGTTGCGTTCCATCCGTTACGCCATCGAACGGCATCAGGCCGACCTGAGCCTGGCGGACGCGCGGGAGCGGTATCGCGGCATATTCAATCACTTGGTGGAAGGCATCTTCCAAACGACGCCCGATGGCCAGTATTTGCTGGCCAACGCGGCGCTGGCGCGCATCTACGGCTATGCCACGCCCGAGGAGTTGATCCAGAATCTGACGAACATCGGCGACACGCTGTATGTCGAGCCGGGTCGTCGGGAGGAATTCATGCGCCAGATGGAGGAACATGACACGATCACGGACTTTGAATCGCGCATTTACCGCAAAGATGGGAGCGTGATCTGGATTTCGGAGAACTGCCGCGCGATTCGCGACGCGCGCGGACGCTTGCACTACTACGAAGGCACCGTGGAGGATATTACGTTACGGCGCGAGGCCGAGGCCAAATTGCGCGATTCCGAGGTGCTGTATCATTCCCTGGTGGAAACCCTGCCGCAGAATATTTTCCGCAAGGACTTGCAGGAGCGTTTCACGTTTGCCAACCAGCAATTCTGTCGCGCGTTGGGCCGCCCGCTGGAGGAAATCCTCGGGAAAACGGACTTTGATTTCTTTCCCGCCGAAATGGCGGCGAAGTATCAACGCGACGACCGGCTGGTGCTCGAAACGGGGAAGAGCTTCGAGACGGTGGAGGAGCATCAGTTGCCGGACGGTCAGAAGCTCTATGTGCAGGTGGTGAAAACGCCGTTGCGCGGCGCCTACGCGCAGATTACCGGCTTGCAGGGAATTTTCTGGGACATCACCCCACAAAAGCTGGCCGAGGAGCAAACGCGGAAGGCAACCGCGGAACTGGCGCGCAGCCGGGAACAATTGCGGTTGAAGAATCTCCAGATGGAGGACGACCTCAAGATGGCGCGCGAAATCCAACTCACGATGTTGCCACAGCAATATCCCGTCTTGCCGCAAGACGCCACCCCGGCGGAAAGCGCCTTTCAGTTCACGCACCGTTATCATCCCACCGGGGCGGTGGGCGGGGACTTTTTCAGCGTGTCGGCGTTGTCGGATACGGAGGTGGCGGTGTTTATTTGCGACGTCGCCGGCCACGGCGTCCGTTCGGCGCTGGTCACCGCCATGATTCGGGCGCTGGTCGAGGAGCTGAAACCACTGGCTCACGAACCGGGCAACTTCCTCACGAAACTCAATTCCGATCTGTGCGAAATCCTCCGGCACACGGGCACGCCGATGTTGACGACCGCCTTCTATCTGGTGGCCAGCGCCAGGACCGGCGTCATGCGGTACGCCAATGCCGGTCATCCCAAGCCCTTGTTGCTGCGGCGCAGCGCGGACCGGGTTGATTCGCTGCTCAGTACCTCCGGCAGAAGCCAGCCGGCGTTGGGCTTGTTCGAGAAGGCGCTCTACCAGACCTCCGAAGTCACGCTCGCGCCGCGGGACCTGGTGATGTTATTCACCGACGGCCTCTACGAAGTGGAAGCGCCGGATGAAACAATGTACAGCCAGGAGATGCTGCTGGCAGCCGCCCGACAACGCCTCCACTCGCCGGCCGCAACGTTGTTCGACGAGGTTTTGGGGGCGGTGGAGGAGTTTGCAGGCAGCCGAGGATTCATGGACGATGTCTGCATGGTCGGCGTGGAACTGGCGCATCTAACTCCCGGCTGACACCGGGCGGAAGGGAATCTGATTCGACCGGTTGAAAAAGTGGTTTCCCGCCAAAGAAACGCTTTACTGAGCGTCCGGTCTGAATAAATTGTCGGCCAGTTGAACAGCAATATGTGAATAGCGACATGGACCTGCATCACCCAATCCTGAGAGAGTTTCCGGATCATCGCGACACCATCCAGCGCCTCAAGGGCAGTGACGCGCACTTTCGGAAGATGTACGATGAATATCACAACCTTGACGACGCGGTGTATCGCATCGAGGAGGAAATTGATTTCGCGACCGACCAGGAGATTGAAGAACTGAAGATGCGGCGCGCAAAGCTCAAGGATTACATTTACCACCTGATCCGCCACGCTCCGGCGCCCTGCCCTACCTGCAACGGTTCGGGGCTGGCACGCTGAATCCGCCGCACGGAGGCTCTGTGTCCCGCGGGGCTTTGCGCGACGCAGGTTTGTTGCTCCGTCATGGCTTCCGCCTACCAGGCGCTATTGGATCGTCAAGTTGCGCTGGCGGGTGGGGACGGAATTCGAACCAAGCCGCCGGCCTTTCTCTGTTCGATTAGTTCTGCTCGAACCGCTCCACCTCGCGGGCAAAGGCTTCCAGATCGCTGAAGTTGCGTTGCCAGGTAGTGTACATCACTCCAACCACACCCGGAACGTTGCGCGCTGTCTCCAACCATTGGCCGATTTGTTCCGGGCTGGCGTCATAATATCCGGCGAGGATTTGCTGATGACCGCGTTCGGAGAAGAACTTCAGGCTGGCCACGCGTTGGCCAAAATTCCAGTTCATGATGATCACGTTTCTGTCCAGCCCTTGCCACGCTCCGCGCAAGTCTCCCCTGACCAGGTAATAGTCTGGCACGGCGTTGTGGTGCGGATCGAACATGTCGCTCCAGACCAGGATGCGCCCACCGGGATTGACGCCGCGCAACCAGGCCACACACTTCCGCGCGTTGTCCGCCACGATTTCCGCGGCCGATAAGCCGCGCCGACGACAGGACTCGTCCCAGCCGAGCACCCGCCATTCGTCGTGCGACATCAAATAACTGCGGGCGCTCCAGGCTTCGTGGACCTCCCGGGCCTGGCGTGCCAATAGTTCCTCGAATTTCGGTTCGCTTACGCAGCCGCAGACCTGGCCGTCGTAGATGACGTGCGGATGGAAATACGAGACACGCAGCCGGGTGCCGTCGGGTTGTGTTATCCTCAGCATCGGCGGTTCATGCCAGACTTCATATTCGCCGGGCCACGGTTGGTTGCCCATGCGCGGGTCCTGCCATGGATCAAAGTCCACTCCTTCCTTCAGTTCGCGTCCGCCTTCAATTCGCACGACTAGCGGGCAACCGGAGCGCCGCAACAGGTTTACCGGCCCGACCTCCGCAATCTGCGGGTCGGCCAGCCACAGTGAGCCGCTGTCGGCGCCCCATGCGCCGATGTAAATGGCCACATTGGTGTGATCCAGCGAATTGAAGGTGACATCGTGCGTGGTCCAATCCTGGGTCGGCTTGGCTCGCAATGATGTATAGGAGAGGTTGCGGTTGCCGCTCACCAGCACCTTGATTTCCGGTTGGCCGCGAAAATCGCGCGTCTTGAGGCGCACGGAAACGTGATATTGCCGAAAGGGTGACACCGGCACGCGCGCCATGATCCGGGCGTTAGCACCTTTGGGGTCGGTCACACGGAGGCCGTCTTCGTCGGGCTGGAGATTGTCATCAATGAACCCCCAACGCCGCCGCTCGGCCAATGGGGGCAGGGCCACCGGCGGATTCGCCACGATCCGCGCCAGGCCGTTGCGGACGACGAACAGCGCGTCGCGCACCGGCAACCCTTCCGCCAGATTCGGATCGTGCCACAGAAGGTCGTTGGAATAACCCACGGGAAAAACGGCCGGCACGAGTTCAATCCCCAATTCGTCCGCCACTTGCCGGATTCGCCGGATGTGTTGTTGGTAACGCGGGTCCAGCTCGCGGATGCGAGTGAACTTGGAATCCGCCAGGAGAAAATGGGAATAGCCAAGAGGTCGGGCGCGGCGCATCAATGCTTCGAGCCGTTCGGTTTCGGCCGGCACCAACAAATTCACTTGGGCATATACCCAGCGTTCGAGTGGGGCGGAGAGCAACTCGCCGGCGGGAATTGCGGTCAACACCAAGATGACGAGGATGCGAATCATGGCGTCAGCCTGCGCCCGAACCGCTGATAGGTCAATGTCCGGCACGGAGGGATGACCATTGGCTGGCGAATCGGGGGTTGCATGTTGCGTTTGGAGAATTAGATTCAACCCACGCCAGAAAAATCCGTAAGCCGAATGACTGGAATATGAAGACCATTGCCAACCGCCTTTTTGCCCCGGGACCCGGAACCACGCTAAACCACGGCGCACTATTGCTCCTGCGGCTGTGGTTGGGCTTGAGCATGTTCTTCCTACACGGTCTGGATAAACTGATTCATTTCGGCGGCAAGGCATCGAAGTTTCCCGACCTGCTGGGGCTGGGCAGCACGAGCGCGCTGGCGCTGGCGGTGTTCGCCGAGGTGTTTTGCAGCGCGATGTTGGTGCTGGGATTGTTGAGCCGCTTTGCCGCCTTCAGCTTGTGCATCACCATGCTGGTGGCTTACGCGCTGGTTCACAAGCTGGCGCTCAGTGGCGCCAGCAGCGGTGAACTGGCCTTCATCTATCTGGGGGGATATGTGGCCCTGCTGCTCGCCGGGCCGGGACGTTACTCCGCTGATGCCTGTCTATTCGCCAAGACATCGAAACTCAGCAGCCCGGCGTGAACCGCTGTCACCGGGTGTCGGAACGCTCCGATCATCGCCGAACCATGAAAACTCACCTTTGTTTCCTCCGGATCGCCGCCTGGTTGATCATCATCAGCCTGGCCAGTGAAGCGCAGGAATGGACGCGGTTTCGTGGCCCCAACGGCAGTGGCATCAGTGAGGCAAAGACCATCCCGACCCGGTGGGCAAACGAGGATTTCAACTGGAAGGTGGCACTGCCGGGCGTGGGCCATTCCTCGCCAGTATTGTGGGGCGACCGGATCTTTCTCACGAGTGCCGACGAACGGCAGATGCAGTTCATCGTACTGTGCCTCAGCAAGGAGGATGGCAGCTTGCTCTGGCAAAAAACCTTTCCGTTCATGCCGCATCGCAAGCACGCCAACAACGCCTTCGCGGCTTCCACCCCGACGGTGGACGCGGAGCGCGTTTACCTCAACCGCACCGAACCCGGCCACAATCGGCTGATCGCGCTGACGCATCGCGGCGAATTGGTCTGGGAGAAGGACCTCGGACCGCACCGCACGCAACACGCCGGCGGCGTTTCCCCGATTCTCCACGACGGGATGGTGGTATTGGCCAATGAACAGGATGGCGACAGTTTTCTCGTTGCCGTGGATACCAGCACCGGCGCCACCCGTTGGCAAACTCCCCGCCAAACCGGCAACTCCGCAGCGGCCTACTCCACGCCCTGCGTTTATCAACCGAAAGCGCAAAGGCCGGTCCTGATATTCAACAGCGAGATGCACGGCATCTCCGGAGTCGCGCCGGATACGGGAAATGTGCTGTGGGAGTTTGCCTCCGCCTTCGACAAACGCAGCGTCAGTTCGCCGGTGGTTGCGGGTGAGTTGATCATTGGTTCCTGCGGCAGTGGCGGTGGCGGCAATTACGTCGTCGCCGTGCGTCCCGGCGATGCGGTTGGGGGCAAACCGCCGCAACGCGCGTACGAGATTCGCCGCTCCGCGCCGTACGTGCCCACGAGTGTGGCGTTGGGCGAACGACTTTTCTTATGGAGCGACGCGGGGATTGTTACTTGCGCGGTTGCCGCTTCAGGCGAAATCAAGTGGCAGGAGCGAGTGGGAGGAAATTTCTTCAGTTCTCCGGTGTGCGTTGATGGCCGGCTATTCGGCGTTTCGACGCGCGGCGAGGTGGTGGTTGTGGCCGCCACGGATCGCTTCGAGGTGCTGGCTCGCAATAGCCTGGACGAGCAGACACATAGCACGCCCGCCGTTGCGGGAGGCCGGATGTATGTGCGCTCGCTTCGACAACTGTTCAGCATCGGAGGCAAGGTTGTGAGCGACTCCCCGGTCAGCGCTCCTGGGTCTTAGCCGGATTCAACGCTGGCGCTCCGCGGCAGAAACCGGGTGGAGAGCCCCCGCGCGTTTCAACCTCTCCAACACGCGCGCCACCGGCAAAGCTTCGACAGTGCCGCGGAAACCGGCAACGGTTCTGCCCGTGAACATGGAATTGTAGATGGCCTCTTCCGTGGCTTCCGCCACCGCCTGGAAGAGCGGCGTCATCACCTCGTTGGCAAGTTCCGTCGTTCGGTGGGAGGTTTCCCCCTGCCGTCGTCGGCACTCAGTCGCGGTGGAGAAGGCAATGACATAATCACCCGAGCCGTTGGACAGGTTTGAGCCGGTGCGCGCAAGACCCGCCAGCGCGCGGGTCGCCAGCCGTTCCAAATTGCGGGAACTTAACGGAGCATCGGTGGCGACGATAATCATGATACTGCCGTCGCCGGTGTGGCTGGCGATAGGTGAGTCTTTGGTGACCGCTTTCGTCGTGAGGCCGGTTGTTCCCTTACTGGAGTGCGTTGCCGCCTGTCCGGTCAACTCCCGGCCAATTCGCACGCCGTTGATGGTCAACTCGCCGCCGAAATTGCTTTGCACCAACACGCCGACGGTGTAGGCGCCAGTCTTGTCCGGCAATTTGCGCGAGCTGGTGCCGATGCCGCCTTTCCAACCGAACGCCACGGTGCCCGTGCCGGCCCCCACTGCTCCTTCCTGGACCCGGCCGCCCGCGGCGTTGGTGAGGGCGTGGACCACGTGTTCGGGGAGGACCGGCCGCGCCCGAATATCACTCAGAAATCCGTCGTTGGTTTCGCCAACCACGGGATTGATGGAGCGGACTTCCTCCATGTCGGGTTGCGCCAGCAGCCATGCGACCAGGGCATCCGCCACTTTCCAAACACTCAGGGTGCCGGTGAGGAGAATGGGAGTTTCGAGTTCGCCCAGTTCCTGGACCTGGGTTACGCCGAGCAGCTTGCCGAAACCATTTCCCACATGAATCGCCGCCGGCACGCGTTCGCGGAAGACATTTCCGCCGTGCGGCAGGATGGCCGTGACGCCGGTATGGATGGATTGGCCGTTGGTCAGCGTGGTGTGCCCAACGCGCACGCCCGCCACGTCAGTAATCGCGTTCAACGGTCCCGGCGACAAAGAACCTACCCTCACTCCGGCATCACGCGCCCGGAGTTGGCCGGGCGAAGTCTGACTGATCATCACAAAGACAAAGCTGAGAACCGCGAGTACAGTAACGAATCGGGAAGATCGCAGCACCCTGTACGTTGTCATTGCCGGCAACGAGGTTTCGCCACGCCCGGCTATTGCAGCCGTTCCGCCAGCGCCGCCTGGCTCCTGGCGAAGACTTCCTGGTGGAGCGAGTGGCCGTGCGAATCAATCGTGACCACCGCGGGGAAATCCACCACCTCAAGTTCCCAGATCGCCTCGGGCGAACCGAACTCATCTTTGAAATACACATTGCGCACTTGCTTGATACATGCGGCCAGCACCTGCGCTGCGCCGCCGATGCCGTGCAAATACACGCAGCCATGTTCCTTGCACGCCGCCAGCGTCCGTTCGCCCATGCCGCCCTTGCCGATGACCCCGCGCACGCCGAAGTCGCGGATGATCTGCCACTGATACGGCTCTTCACGAATGGACGTTGTCGGCCCGGCGGCGGTGCATTTATATGAACCGTCTGGTTGTTGCATCATCACCGGGCCGCAGTGATAGATGATTCCGTCCTGGAGGCTGACCCCGGGTGGCAGCTTGCCGCCATCATGCAAATACTTGTGGACCGCGTCGCGTCCGGTAAACACCACGCCGGAAATCAAAACCTCGTCGCCGACTTTCAGCGCCCGAATTTTTTCTTCGGTGAAGGGAAAGGATAATTTGATCATAACTTTGCTGTGGCAGAGAATACGGACTTTTGCACCAGGGCGCAATCGCCACCAATCAGAAGTTCTGTCAGCCGTGCCAAACCGCTTCCTGTTGCGAACGAGACAATTCCTGTATTGTCCGCATGCGCTTTGCGTCTGGACTGCGGCGACAACGAGTCAACGTATAGAACCACAACGAAGCATGAGCATGACCATGAAAATGACTTTCCCGTCCTGGCTGATGGCTCTGGCGATCACCGTAAGTGCCGCGGCGCTGGCTGATTTGCAGCACGCGGATGTTTTTGTTTCCGGCCAGCATGGTTACCACACCTATCGCATCCCGGCCATTGTGACCACCACCAACGGCACGGTGCTGGCCTTTGCGGAAGGGCGCAAGAATTCGGCCAGTGATACGGGCGACATTGATTTGGTGTTGAAACGCAGCGCCGATGGCGGTCGCTGTTGGAGTGATCTGTCCGTGGTTTGGGACGACGGTGCGAACACCTGTGGAAACCCGTGTCCGGTAGTGGACCGTGAAACGGGCACAATCTGGCTGTTGATGACTTGGAATCGCGGTGACGATGCTGAACCGCGCATCATAGCGCAAACCAGCCATGACACACGGCGGGTGTTTGTCACTCACTCGACCGATGATGGCCGGACGTGGGCCAGGCCGCAGGAAATCACCGCCACGGCCAAGTTGACCAACTGGACCTGGTATGCGACCGGGCCGGGCGCCGGGATTCAAGTCGAACACGGACCGCATCGCGGGCGGTTGGTCATTCCGTGCGATCACATTGAGGCCGGCACGAAGCGGTACTTTTCGCATGTCCTTTTCTCCGATGACCACGGAAAGAACTGGCAACTGGGTGGCAGTTCTCCGCGGGATCAGGTGAACGAATGTGAAGTCGTGGAGTTGACCGGCAACCGCCTCATGTTGAACATGCGGAACTACGACCGCACTCAGCGCACCCGTCAGACTGCCATCAGCCACGATGGTGGTGTAACGTGGACCGACCAGCGCCACGCGACGGAGTTGATTGAACCCATCTGTCAGGCCAGCATCCGCCGCTACTCGTGGCCCAGCGACGGTCAGAAAGGCATCATCCTGTTCTCGAACCCGGCCAGCACGCGTCGGGAAAAAATGACGGTTCGCCTGAGCAAGGATGAGGGGCAGACCTGGCCGGCTGCTCGACAGCTCCACGCCGGGCCATCCGCCTACTCGTGTCTGGTCACCCTTCCAAATCAGACCGTTGGTTGTCTGTATGAAGCGGGGGAGAGAAGCCCCTACGAAAAAATCGTGCTGGCTCGCTTCACTCTCGACTGGCTGACGAGTGGCAAAGACGACCGCCCGCCATCCGACTGACGGACCGGCCGCTTGAAAGCCCCGCCCCCCGCTGGCGACGCCCCTGGTTTCAATTCAACGTCCAGAGCGTCACGGAATCCTGGTCTTGAATGAAGATGCGTTTGCCCGAAACCACGGGGTAAGCGTAGGTTGGCTTGTCTGCGACTTTGATCCGCGCGAGTTCCGTGTAGGCTTTATCGCTGGGCTGAAAAGCGACGAGTTCCGTGGCTGGGGTTAACGCCAGCAGCACCGAGCCTGCGTCAACAATGGAACCATATCCGCTACTCCCCCGACCACCGCCGCGCCCGCCGCGCCCAACTCCGCCACTGACAGCCTCGGCTGCAGTTGTGCTGGGCGTCAGCGGTGCGGCCCACACCGTCTGCCCGTCCTGCGTGTTGAGGCAGAAGACGTCGTTGCGTTGCGAGAGGCCGTAGAGCAAGCCGTTCCGGAGCACGGGGGTGTTGAATTGAACGGAGTTGTCCGGATTGCTCCAGAGTTCTTTCGCAGTAATCGTGTCGCCTTGCTTCGCCAGCTTTACGGCTTTCGTGCCGCGTCCTTGTCCACAGTAGATGAGCGTTTGGCCGTCCACGATTGGCGTTGCGGCGTTGTAGCTCATGCCCTGCGCAGCGAACGGCGTTTCCCACATGAGTTTCCCGTCGGTTACGTTTAGGAGCACGATGTTCTTTTCCGTTTCCACGACGATGAGTTTCATCCCCTCCATCGTCATAAGCACTGGCGACGCATAGGCCGGACCGTCACCAGTCCATTTCCACTTCTGGTCGCCACTGGCGAGGTCATAAGCCACCACCGCTCCATTGGCGGCGCCCCCGAGTTGTGCAATCGCCAGTCCGTTCGCGATGAGCGGCGAGGAGGCAATGAAGAAGCGAGGATAAGTGCCGGGGAAATCATCCTTACGCCAAAGTACCTTGCCGCCGGCGGCATCAAGGCAGGAGAGCGTTCCGCTGACCCCCAACGTTACGACCTTTCCCTCAGCCACCGCGGGTGAACTGCGCGGACCGGCGTGTCCGGAAGCCGCTCCGGTCGCGCCTTGCGCCGAATACTTGTCGCTCCAGAGTTCCTTGCCCGTGTCCGCGTCCAGGCAGCGGATGATTTCCGCCCCATCCTGTCGCGTGAACACGTAGAGTTTGTTTGCCGCCAGCGCTGGGGTGGCGTCCGCCTGGCCCACGGTGATCTTCCATTTCTGAGTCAACTCCTTGGGCCAGGTTTCAGGTGCCGTGAACGCGGTGGCTTTTGCGTCTCGATTGACGCCGCGCCATTGGGGCCAGTCTTGGGCCAGGCCGTGGTGCGCCGTCACCAGGGAAGCAAATGCGATGAGAGTAACGGCGGTTCGAGTATTGGTTTTCATGTTAGCTCCGTCTGCTGATTGGTTGGCAATCCGTGACTGTTCCGACGTTCTTACCATACGCCTCGCTCTGTCACTTGCCAGAAGAAAGCGATAACCTCTGGCCGGACAGGCATTGCGGCGCGATTCACGATGGACAAGCAGCCGGATTGGGCGCATTGATATTATGGGCCTGCGGGCCGTCCCAAACCAAACGAGCGGCACATTATGATTGAGCCTTCATGAGACCCCGGGAAACAATACCGGAGCGAATCTTTGAAGCTGACTCGATTGAATCCAGGCGCAGGTCTGATGAAACTGGAGGCGATATGGAAAAACGATGGATGCGCGGATGGTTTGTCACGGGAATCCTGTTGACGGGCGTGGTGATCGTGGACATTGAGCGCGTTGAAGCCCAATCGCTGCTGACCACCAATGGCAACTGGACTTACACCCTGCTGCAGGACAGTCAATTGACGGATGACTGCCCGATCTGCGACCGCATACCCATCGTGGTGCCGTTGCGCGGCAAGTTTGATTTGCGGTTGCTGGAGGAAAATCCGTTGTTCGCACGGTACGGGGTAGAGAATATAGACTTCACTGCAACTGGACCGCTGGGACCAAACTACAAGGTCACCGGCCAGGGCGCTTACCAAGTGGGTGGCGAAGTCGCCGTGGTGCAAGAAATGATGCTTGAGGTTCAGATAGACAACGGGGCGACGAAGACGTTGTGCTACCTGACCAACGAAACCGGCATGGTTCAGCGGCGATGGCCGATGATCAAAATCCAACTGCATCAGACTAACGGAACAATTTCCCAGGTTTATCACCTCGAACTGGCGGCCGCGCCGCTTCAGGAGATTTGGTTCTCAACGCAATCCGGATTTCACTCCGGAATGCCGGCCCCGCTCCCGACCCAGGTGGCGGGCGGTGACATCATCTCATCCGCAGGCCGGTTGGTGAGACGTAACCATGAACTCACGGCCCGCCTGGGATTCATGCCGGTTGTCCCTGACCTTGGCCTGGATGCGATGGACATTTTACCCGGTGGCGAAATCGCGTTCTCAATGGAGCAGAATGAATTCAGCGAGACTTTGGGGCCGTTGCACGAGGGAGACGTGTTGTCTGACCGCGGAAAAGTCCTCCACAGCTACGCAGACTTGATGGCGGCGTTTGGCCCCCAGCCGCCGGTGGCAGATCCAGGTCTGGACGCGCTGCACAGCGTAAGCCACGAGGAGATGTGCTTCTCCGTCAAACAGGACTTCTTCTCCGAGTTGTTGGGCCGCACGGTTCGCCGGGGAGACCTGCTCTCCAGCCGCGGCGTGATCCTCAAATCCAACGAGGAACTCCTTGCCCCATTCAATCCGGCCGATCCCAAGAAAGACTGTGGATTGGATGCCGTCTGGGTCTGGCCCAGTGGCGAAATCTGGTTCTCGACCGAGGAAGGCTTTTACGGTTCGCACTTTGAATTCTACGCCCCCGGCGATCTTCTTAGCGATCAGGGCTACGTCGTGTTCCGGAATCTCGAATTGGTCAGCGCCTTTGCGCCGCTGGAAGACTTGGGGGACTTCGGCCTGGACGCGTTGTTCATCGTGAGCGATGCGTCGCCTTCTGCGCCCGCGCCACGATTCACTCGCGTGAACCGGGCTGCGACGGGTGCAATTGAGTTGGAATGGGATGGCGCGGGCCGCGTGTTTCAAGTGCAGCGGGGGGGCGATACCCCCGGGCCGTACGCCCCCGTGAGCGAGATTGTCCCGGACCTGTTGTTCAAAGACTCCACTTCATTGCCGTCCCAGTCGTTTTACCGATTGCGGCAATGGTAGCGCGGGTGAACCCGGTCGGCTTCGTTTCGGCACGAACTGCTGGACGTCATTCGGAGACCAACATAGTTTTTTACGCAGTTCGGTTCTCAGAAAACTAACGGAACGAGTCGAAAGTCTTTTGCTCATCGTCCATGTCCACGTTCACGTGAAGTCCGAGAGTGTCGAGGCCTTCAAAGCCGCGACGCAGGAGAACGCGCGGCAAAGCGTCCGCGAGCCGGGCATCGTCCGGTTCGATGTCGATCAACAAACCGACGACCCGTCGTGCTGAAGCTGGCTTTGTCCAGTTTGAAGATTGAAAAGAAAGTTTTTGCGGCTAAGATTCTGGCCATGAAATCAATCACCGTTCCTATTAGAGAAGCGGAAGACCGGTTGCGGGAGTTGGTGGAGGAGGTGAAACACGGAGCGAAGGTGACAATCACCAGCAACGGCCATGCTGAAGCTATACTCAGCCCAGCGCCCACGCTGTCCGCCCCGTGGCGCGTGGACAAACCAGATGATCCAGCCCGGTACGGCGATTTGCAGCCGCCAGTCATGGAGGACTGGAAGTGAGGATTCTGGCCGACACCAACATCTTCATCCAGTTTTGCCGCAGACTGCCGCTGCCGCCCGAAGTGGAAAAAGGATTGCCTGATCCCGATACCGAAAGATGTCTTTCTCCTGTTTCGGTGATTGAACTTTACCGCCATTGGCAGGGCGGCAATGTCCCCGACAATCCTGATACTTGGATTGATCTGGCGTTGCCGTCCTGGACCGTTCTGCCAATCACAGTGCCTATCGCCCGGCAGTCTGTGCTTTGGCCGTGGCCGCACAAAGACCCGGCGGATCGACTGCTGGCAGCGACAGCCAAGGTGGAAAACGTCGAGTTGTGGCACACGGATACAATTCTCGATAAACTCAGCGACTTTCCGCATCATTATTTCAAGCGGCGGGTCAAAGCCTAAGGCCCCCAAAAAAGCGCTATGCTCATCGTCCACGTCCATGTTCATGTGAAGCCGGAATGCGTCGAGGCCTTCAAGGCCGCGACGCAGGAGAACGCGCGGCAAAGCGTCCGCGAGCCGGGCATCGCGCGGTTCGATGTCGTTCAACAAGCCGATGATCCGACGCGGTTCGTGCTCGTCGAGGTTTATCGGACGCCGGACGCGTCCGCGGCGCACAAGGAAACCAAGCATTATCAGGTCTGGCGTGACACGGTTGCGCAGATGATGGCCGAGCCGCGCACGAGCGTGAAGTTTGCGAACGTGTTTCCGGAGGATGCGGGGTGGTAATGATGTCAACGCTTCGCCCTCACCCCGGCCCTCCCCCTGCACCTGAAGGTAGGGCGCGTCACTCCGTGCGCGCCGTCGTCGCCTGCAACAAACCCCGGCGCGCACGGGAGTGACGCGCCCCACCAGTGTTGGGTTCAGGGGTTCAAGGCGCGATATTCGGATCGGGGAATTCTCTCGCTGAGGGAGAGGGAGAATCGTTCGCCAGCTTTCTGTAAATCGAAAGGCGGCGATTGTTCCACAGTCTTGAGCCGATTGAAAACGGTACGATTGCTGGTTCCCTCTCCCGGCGGGAGAGGGTAAGGGTGAGGGGGAACGAGACGAACGGGAATGGCGTCTGGCGCGAGTCTCAACAGAACCGCACCACCAGGCAGTCACCCGGCGAGACGGCTGCGCCACAATCAAATGATGAACTTTGAATTCGCCACCGCCACACGAATCATTTTCGGCGCGGGCAAGCTGAAGGAAATCGGCGGCCTGGCGCGGGTATGTGGCAGGCACGCGCTGGTTGTGACCGGAAAAAATCCGGCCCGCGTCACGGCTTTGCTGAGACTCCTTGAGGCGGATCGGATTGCCTCAACCCTGTTCGCCGTGGCCGGCGAGCCGACGACTGGACTCGTGGAACAGGGAATTGCCACGGCGCGCACGGCGGGTTGCGACTTTGTCATCGCTTTCGGCGGCGGGAGCGCAATGGACGCCGGCAAAGCCATCGCCGCAATGCTCACCAACGAAGGGCAGTTGCTGGATTACCTCGAAGTCATCGGGCGCGGGCGGGCGCTAACCCAACCGTCCGCGCCGTTCATTGCGATTCCCACGACCGCCGGCACAGGCGCCGAGGTGACACGCAACGCGGTGATGGCTTCGCCGGAACACAAATTCAAAGTGAGCCTCCGCAGCCCTTTGATTTTGCCCAAGGTCGCTCTGGTTGATCCTGAACTGACGTACGAACTGCCGCCTTCCATCACCGCGAGCACCGGTCTGGATGCCCTGACACAACTCATCGAACCGTACACTTCCTGCCGCGCCAATCCGATGACTGATGCGCTTTGTGTGGAAGGCATCCGCCGCGCGGCGCGTTCCCTTCGGGCGGCGTTCACCGATGGTCGCAATGCTGCGGCGCGTGAGGATATGTGCGTGGCCAGTTTGTTCGGAGGCCTGGCACTGGCCAATGCCGGGCTGGGCGCGGTGCATGGCTTTGCCGCGCCGATTGGCGGCATGTTTTCCGCGCCACACGGGGCGGTGTGCGCGGCGTTGTTGCCGCACGTGATGGCCGCGAATCTACGCGCGTTGCGCTCGCGTTCGCCGGAGAGCGGCGCCCGGCGCCGTTACGACGAGGTGGCAAGAAGCTTAACCGGGAATCCTTCAGCAAAAGGAGATGACGGCGTGGGCTGGGTGAGTGATCTGGTCCGCGATTTGCAGATTCCGAAGCTGCGTGAATATGGCGTGCGCACGGAGCACGTCGGCGAACTGGTGGAGAAGGCTGCCAAGGCCAGCAGCATGAAAGCCAATCCGATCGCCTTGACAGCCGACGAACTGGCGGAAACCCTGCGGACCGCCATCTGATGAACGCCGCCCAGCCCAACGCCATGAAGCGATTCTCACCCACGGTGATTGCGCTGGTTCTGGCGAATTTGATCCCGCTCTACGGCGTGTTGGCGCTGGGCTGGGAGGTGTTTCCGCTGATGCTGCTGTTCTGGATGGAGAACGTCATCATCGGCGTGTTCAACGTGCTCCGGATGTTGCTGGCGGAACTACAGAAGCCGGCGGCGTGGGTCGGGAAGTTGTTTCTGGTGCCATTCTTCTGCGTGCATTACGGAATGTTCACGTTCGTGCATGGCGTTTTTGTGGTCGGCCTGTTTGGCGGGCAGTTTCGTGCGGGCGCGAGTTTTCCGTCCTTGGGAATGTTTCAGAAGCTGATCACGGAGCAGCACCTTGGCATCGCTGTGCTGGCGCTTGTTGCGAGTCACGCGTTTTCCTTTGCCTGGAATTATCTCGGGCGTGGTGAGTATCGCACCGTGGCGCTGCAAACGCTGATGGCGCGACCCTACGCGCGAGTGGTGGTGCTGCATCTCGTCATTTTGGGCAGCGGCTTCCTGCTCGTCGCCTTGAAATCTCCGGTGGTGGGCCTGGTGTTGCTGGTGTTGTTCAAAATCGGGCTGGATGTGAGTTCGCACCTGAAGGAGCACGTCCATCTGGCGGATACCACTGCAACCACCACGGTCAGCCAATCAACAAGAGGAGAATCATTCCCGCGATCGTCGTGACAATCGTCACCGGAATGCCGAACTTCGCGTAGTCCCAAAAGCCGACTTCGACGTGGCCGCGCGCCGATTCCACCACGATGATGTTGGCGACCGAACCAAGGATCGTGAGATTCCCTGCGAGCGTGGTCGCCAGCGCCATGACTTTCCACATGAGTTCCGGGCTGGCGAAGGCGGGAATCCACTTTCCGGCAACCAGCACAAACGGGACGTTGGAGAAGATGTTCGAGCCCAGGGCTGAAAACCAGGCAAGATTCCAGGCCTGCGTCGTGGTCGTGGTGCCGAAGAGGCCATGAACCCGGTCGTAGATTTGATCGGGTAATCCGGTGCTGTTCAAGCCCTCCACCACCACGAATAACGCGGCGAAGAACAGGAGAAGATGCCAGTCCACGAGCTTGAGCACCTCGTGGGTGTCGCGTCGCGCCAACACCATGACCAGAGCCGCGCCAGCCAGCGCGGTCCATGCGAGGTTCAGCCCGGCGAAGAAGCCCACGAAAACCAATCCCAACACTCCGAGCGTGATGCGGAGCAGATGAAGGTCAATCTGCCTGGGGTTGACTTCCGCCGGCACGATGGCAATCCGGCCCAGCACTTTGCGGAAACCTAAATTGAGAATGAAATACTGAAGCAGCAGACCGACGAGGGCGACCGGCATCAGCGACAGGGAGAACTTCGCGAAGGAGATTTGCGACAGGTTGCCGATGATCATGTTTTGGGGATTGCCGACCAGCGTGGCGACGCTGCCGATATTCGCGCTCATCGCCAGCGCCAGCAGGTAGGGCAGCAGCGGTAATTTGCCGCGCACGACCACCATGACCACCAGCGGTGTCAGCATGAAGCATATCGTGTCGTTCACGAGCAGCGCGGACAGAAGGCCGGAGGCGAAAATCAAATAGAGCAGCAGCCGTTGTGGTGTGTGCGCCACGCGCAGCACCCAGTCCGCCGTCCAGTCGAAGAAGCCGGCGAGGCACAGGTACGCGGACATCAAACTCATGCCGAGCAGCAGCACCAGCGTGTTGTAATCCACGGCACGGTAGGCTTGCTCGGGCGTCATCACGCCGCACGCGACCATCAGCACCGTGCCGAGCAAAGCGGCGGCGGGGCGATTCAATGGCAGAATTTTCAGCCGCCGTCCGCTGATGAGCAGGTAGGTGACCGCGAAGATCGCGATGGCGACAATTTCCTTCTGTGTGGCGTTCATGGATGCGAACGCGCAGATGCAATCCGACGGTGACTGTGCCGACAAGTGCAAAAGGGCAGCCGAAATTCCCCTTCCCGCGAGGTCGCGCCGGTCATAGACTGCCTCGGGCTTATGAAAAATCGTGCTTTGCTGGGATTCCTTGTCAGTTCATTGATGCTCAAGCTCGCCGCCGCGGCGCAAACCAATCAGGCTTTTCTCCCGCCGGCGCCCGAGGGCAAACAATGGAAACTCGCCTGGCACGACGAATTCGACGGCGAGCAACTGGACGAAACCAAATGGAATCGTTTGGGGGACTGGAAGCGGCGCGATGGTTTTTGGGTGAAAGAGGACGCCTATTTGAGCGGACGAGGCAGTCTCCTCTTGCGCACCAAAAAGGATGGTGACCGGTTTACCTGCGGCGCGGTGAACACCAAAGGGAAGTTCGAGCACGTGTTCGGTTACTTCGAGGCGTGCTGCCAGATGCCGAAGCAGCCGGGGCATTGGCCGGCGTTCTGGCTCATGTCCGACGGCGTGGGCAAAGTCGGCAACGACGGGCGCGACGGCACGGAGATTGACATCATGGAGATGCCGTGGCGCGACGGGCGATTGACGGTGAATCTGCATTGGGATGGCTACGGCAAGGACCACAAATCGGCTGGCCACAAGTTCACCCGGCCCAAAATTCTGGAGGGTTTCCACACCTACGGTCTGCTGTGGCTGCCGGACGAATACGTGTTTTATGTGGATGGCCAGGAAGTCTGGCGCAGCAAGGCGGGCGGGGTTTCGCAAGTGCCCGAATTCATCAAGCTCACGAACGAAGTTGGCGCGTGGGCTGGGGACATCAGACAAGCAATGCTGCCGGATTATTTCGAGGTGGATTACGTGCGGGTTTACGAACTGGCGGATTGAGGTCTTGGGACTCCGCAAACCGGTCGCGTTTCGGTGACACCAGATAATTCACTCATTGTGCGGAATCTTGATGGTGCTGCCACCGATGAATTCGCGGATCACGGCGTCGCCCGGAATGAGATCGTAACCTGCCACCTGCTCCTGGCTCAAACCTTCCACGGATTCCAGCAGTGCCTTCACACGATTGTAGCGCACGCGAGCATCCAGAAAACCGGCGTATGGTTCGAAATCCTCCGGGTTCGGCAGCAGACTGTCCGATCCGGCAAAGAATGATTTGAGGGCCGGCAAATCGAAAGGGAACCCGCCGTTAACGCAGTGATCCGCCAGACCCATCAGAGGAATGATGCTGAAAAGTTCCCCGGCGCGAACGTAATGCCAGTGGAGAATCGTGCGCAAGGTGCTGTGATTACGATGGCGCGCGTCCCGCAGCATCCGCCGGATCAGCCGCACGTCCGTGAACGTCGTCAAGCGGTCCGTGCTGCCGTCGCCCTCGTAAAGCACGTTTTGGGTCTCGATGTAGAGTCGGAACTGGGCGGACGGAGCAATGCCTTCAGTGATTGGCGGATACAAACCATGCAGACAGTCGAGGAGGAGGATTTGGTCATGCTCCAGTTTGATCGGCTTGGTTCCGGTGCGCCGGCCTTCCTTGAAACTGTAAACCGGTTTCTCAATGGTCCGCCCTTCGAGCAGTTCGCGGAGGTGCGCGTTGAGTAGTTGAATATCCAGCGCCTCAGGTGTTTCGTAATTGCGGTCGTTGATCCAGTCGGTCGGATGCTCCACCAGCGACCAAAAATAGTCGTCCAGATTCAGCATCAGGAACCGCAGGCCGTGCTTTTCCAACCGCTCGGTGAGCTTGACCGTGGTGGTGGTTTTGCCGGAGGAACTTGGGCCGCTGATCCACATCATGCGCAACGGATCGCCGGCGTTGAGACGTGACAGTACTTTCCGCGCCGCTTCGTCCAGGGACGCTTCGTACAGCGCCAGCGATTCGTCCACGACACCTTTGAGCCTGCCGCTGCGGACCGCCTCGTTGAGGTCGGTCACGGTGTGAACACCGTGCGCCTCGTTCCAGGCCAGGGTTTGCTGCATCCGTTCCTGCGGAAAGCCGTTGCCGGCAAATCTCTCCGGCGGGATGGCGCCCTCGCGCAGCCAGTGGCGTCCCCAGCGATAACATTCATAGGCATCGGCGGTGAACTGAAAGCCAAAGCTGCGCAACGCGTGCAGCACTTCATCCTGAATCGTTTCGATGGTGGGCGGGAAATTCGCAATGAGATGGTGCGGATCGGAATTCAAGCAGACTACGACGGCATCGCCCAGAAACGACGCGATGTGGGCATCGTCACCGTGAGCCGCAAAGATTTTCTCGTTCACGCCGGGCAGAAAATCCCGCCGGAAACCGCCGATGGAATCCGCCGCGCGGAGGATGGCCTTGCAGATGCGGCTCTCGTCGAAACGCACGAGCGCGCGGTTGCGTTTCTGAACTTTGACAATGCGATTTTGGACAGCCATCGGCGCGTACTATACCGGCTTCCGCCGCCTGCGGAAAGGTCGCAGTGCGATGCAGCCGCAACTGACTTCCAAGCCCGATGAGGAGGTGGATCAGGTATGTGTCGTGAACTCCGCCTCCTTGCGTCGGCGGCTACAATCACTGGTTTACGCAGCCTTGGCGTGATTGGCTGCCTGTTTGCGGGGATCCGTAGTGGCGATAATGGCACTCACAGCTTTTTGGTTGAATCCTTTGAATCCACCGTGCCGCTGGAGGTTCTCCAGATGACTGCCAATCGCGCCGTCGCGCACGAATTGATCGCCCTGATCGCGCGTGAGCAAGCCGGCGTTCACCAGGTGCGCAACGCGCTCGCGGCTCACGGGCCAGCGTTCTCCTTCGGTGAACGCCTGCCGCAGAAACGCAAAATCCGAGAACGGCTTCATGGTATTCACTCCCTCCTGCTGCAACTGCCCGCGCAGTGAAGCGAAATCAAAGCGCGCCTCCAGATGATGCATGCCCGCGTCCAGAAAACTTTCCCCGTGCAACCCGACCCAGAGGCCTACCGTTCCAAGTGACTTTGTTCGCGGCAGCCTCCTGATCGAGAAATCAAGCTCCGTTTCCTCCGGCATCAAATCCACGTCCGCAAACACCACGATGCCGGTGACCGGTTGTTCCAGGACCTGCGCGCCCCAACCTGCTTCCGCGCCCGCGTAAAAGCGTTCGCGCTTTTGGAACCCCAGTTTCACAAGAAACTTGATCAAATCCGCGAAGTGCTCGCGCGAACAGCGGAACGTGTGATGATCGTGATTGCCCCAGCCGAGGCCGAGCGCGTCCTGGCGGAACTTCTGGATGCGCGCCGCCCGATTGCGACTCTCCCAATACGCGCGCTCCGCCTCGAAGAACAAGTGGCAGGCAACGTCGCGGTCAACGAGCTTCAAGGCGCGGTTCAAAATCCGATTAGCCGCTACAAACCCCTCGCTGTCCTTGGCAAAATGCCGCGGGCGTGTGTCAAACAGCTCCCTGGCCTTGATGATTGCCTCCAGTTCCCCGCGCTTCAATCTGGCCGAAACGAATCCCCGATAAGCGCGGCGCTCCACGGCCTGCAATTCCGTGCCGTTCTCCTTTGCGACCACGACGCGGCGATAACGTGAGCGCGGTTCGCCCTCCGGTTCGGCCCGCAAATCATACCGCGCGATCAAGTCCGCCACGAACTCGGGTTTGACGGCGAGCACGGACGGGCTTCTTCTGGCTTTGCGCAATAAAACCCGAGGCAACGTCGCCCGTGGATGTTCCAGAACAATCTCACCGCCTTTAGTGGCACACCCGGAGTCGCGAACAAAGCCGGTCGCGGCCAGTGCAGTTTCCTCGTCTGGCGAAACGACCAGATGATCCACCCACTCGAAGAAATCCGTGCCGGTTTCGTCGCGCATCCGCCGGGCCAACTCGCGGGCGAAGCTGTTGTGGCCGAGAAACCACTCGATCCGCTGACGGAGAAAATCTTCGGCCGCGTACGCCAGCGGCCAGTCGAAGCACTTTGGCGCGGTGGCCCGCAAAGCGCGTTTGCTCAGTTGATCCACGATAAGTATGCGGTTGGCTTGCTTTGCTGCAACGGAACGTACGGCGCTCGCGGCAAGGACTTCAAGAACCGAATCACCGGGCTGGCTCTATAATGAAGCCTGCGCCTTCCCCGGTTATCCTGGGGTCGCGCTCGACTTCGACTCATGGCAGATCTCTCTGTCAAATCCTTCTTCCCACGCGGCAGGGGTTTGGGCATTCTCCCGCCGCGCGAACTTCCGAAATTAACTATGAAAATTGCTATTGTCGGTTTGGGTTACGTGGGATTGCCCCTCTGCCTGCAGTTTGCCGAAGGCGGCGTGCAGGTGATTGGTCTGGACATAGATCCCAACAAGGTGCAGGCCCTCAACGAGGGACGAAGTTACATTCAGCATATCGAGAGTGAGGCGATTCAGAAGATCGTAGCCACCGGACGGCTGATGGCTTCGAGTGATTTCTCCATGGTTGAGGACGTCGAGGCGGTCATCATCTGCGTGCCGACGCCGTTGAACAAAAACCGCGAGCCGGACATTTCCTACATCGTGAAGACCGGCAAGTCCATTGCGCCGTACCTGCAGCGCGGCACGCTGGTGGTTCTGGAGTCAACGACTTATCCCGGCACCACCGACGTGGATTTGCGCGCGGTGCTTGAGGCCGGTTCGGGGCTGAAAGCGGGCACGGAGTTTCATCTGGCGTTTTCCCCGGAACGCGAGGATCCTGGCAATCCGGACAGCAAGGTGGCAAGGATTCCCAAGGTGATCGGAGGTTACTCCCCGGCGTGTCTCGAAAAGGCCCAAGCGCTTTACCGCAAAGCGATCAAAGTGTTGGTGCCGGTTTCGAGCTGCCGGGTGGCGGAGGCGACGAAGTTGTTGGAGAACATTTTTCGCAGTGTGAACATCGCGCTGGTGAATGAACTGAAAGTGGTTTACGCCGCGATGGGCATTGACGTGTGGGAAGTCATCAACGCCGCGAAGACCAAGCCGTTTGGCTTTATGCCGTTTTATCCTGGGCCGGGGTTGGGCGGACACTGCATTCCCATTGATCCTTTTTACCTCACCTGGAAGGCGCGGGAATACAGTCAGAACACCCGCTTCATTGAGTTGGCGGGTGAGATCAACACCGCCATGCCGCAATACGTCGTGAGCCGGGTCACGGAGGCGCTCAATTCCCGGCGCAAAGCCGTTAACGGCAGCCGCGTGTTGGTGCTGGGCCTCGCCTACAAGGCCAACGTGGACGACGACCGTGAGTCGCCGAGCTATCATCTTATGGACCTCCTCAACCAACAAGGCGCCGAGGTGGCCTATCACGATCCGCATGTGCCGGTGATCAAACCGACCCGCGAGCATCCCCATTGGGCCGGGACGGAGTCGGTGACCTGGAATCAGGAAAACATCGCCAGCTTCGACGCGGTGCTCATCTCCACTGCGCATAAAGCGGTCAACTATCAGGAACTGGCGGACTGGGCGCAGTGCATTGTGGATACGCGCAATGCCATGGTGGCGACCCGGTTTGAATCCGGCAAAGTCTGGAAAGCGTGAGAACGCATCCGAGCCAGCTCACGGCGCGAAGGCTTTAACAACCATGCGCGTCCCTGTGAGGCTTTGATCCAATTGAGCATGACCGCTTTTGAACAACTCCAATCCGAATTGCGCGTCGCCCCGCGCAAGTGGTTGATCACTGGCGTAGCGGGTTTCATCGGCTCGAATCTGTTGGAAGCGCTGCTCAAGCTGGACCAGCGCGTTGTCGGTCTGGATGACTTCTCCACCGGCAGGCGCGGCAATCTCGACGAGGTCAGAGCCTTGGTGACGGCGGCACAATGGGAGAGATTCGAGTTTGTCGAGGGAGATATCGGTGAGGTGGAGACGTGCGCGCGCGCCTGCCAAGGGGTGGCCTGCGTGCTGCATCAGGCCGCGCTTGGCTCCGTGCCGCGGTCCTTGGCCGAGCCGCTGGCCTCGCATCGGGCCAACGTCACCGGTTTTCTCAATATGCTCGTGGCCGCCCGCGATGCCAAAGTTGAAAGGCTGGTTTACGCTTCGAGCAGTGCCGTGTACGGTGATCATCCGGATCTGCCCAAGGTCGAGCATCGCATCGGCCAGCCGCTCTCGCCCTATGCGGCGACGAAGCTGATGAATGAGATTTATGCCGACGTGTTCGCCCGCGCTTATGGTCTGGCGTCCCTGGGCCTGCGCTACTTCAATGTCTTTGGGCCGCGACAGGATCCGGAGGGCGACTACGCCGCGGTCATTCCCAAGTGGATTGCCGCGCTGCGACGCCGCGAACCGGTGACCATCAACGGCGACGGTGAAACCAGCCGCGATTTCTGTTTTGTCGAGAATGTCGTTCAAGCCAACCTGCTGGCCGCCAACACCACCAACGCGGAGGCGTTGAATCAGATTTTCAACATTGCGGTGGGCGATCGGACCACCTTGAACGAGTTGTTTCAACTGCTCAAAGATGGTTTGCGCCGCCGTGATGCCAGCCTGCCGGACAGCCAGCCGATTTATGGAGCTTTCCGTTCTGGAGACGTTCGCCATTCCCAGGCCGACATCCAGAAGGCCCGCGAGCTGCTGGGGTACACTCCGGGCCGAGACGTGCGCGAGGGCCTGAACCGCTCGCTCGAATGGTATTGCCGCAACTTGCGTTGACCTGCGGTCCTCTTCGCGGCTCTCGGTGAAACCGGCACGGGCGCCACGTAAACTTTCAGCGCGCCCGAGGGCCAATTGCCTGCCCCTGAACCCTTCGCCCAAGGCGGCGATGAATCAGCCGCACTCCAAACGCTTCGCGAGGTTGGTTGACGCGGAAAGGTCGCGAAGCGTTTGGAGTGCGTGCGTCTTTAGCGCCACTCTTCGCGCGGGACTGACGCTTCGCCGGTTCAGGCGTTCACCGCGCAAATCTGGATTTGCATCAGTTGAACCCCGCCAGCCAGCGCACGCGCCAGACCTTCACCGGGGGCAATTACGTGGATTACACCTACGACAACATCGGCCAGTTGAAGACCGCGAAAGGCTGGGAAGCGGACACGACAACGGCCCGCTTGCAGGAACAGTTCGGGTATGCGTATGATGCGGCCTGGAATTTGAATCGCCGGACCAACAACGCACTCGTGCAAACTTTTGGCGTGAACAACCGGAACGAACTGACC
>JAANMT010000871.1_pt1 | contig 31946 bp, 27 predicted proteins | sample 7279711 | NCBI WGS metagenome assembly JAANMT01 (sample SAMN14094538, study PRJNA606508) | bioreactor metagenome | isolation source: A lab-scale SPAN reactor treating ammonium-rich wastewater day 1 | place: Ireland: Galway | collected 2017-01-16 | reverse complement strand
GTCGCCATCCCGGGCGCCTGTTCGCGGCGCGTCGCCATCCCGGGCGCCTGTTCGCGGCGCGTCGCCATCCCGGGCGCCTGTTCGCGGCGCGTCGCCATCTCGGGCGCCTGTTCGCGGCGCGTCGCCATCCCGGGCGCCTGTTTTTGGCCCTTCGCCTTCGGCAAGTAAGGCAACTTCGGCCGAGGGCGAAGTGACGAGCGTCCCTTCCAAGAAATAGCCGCTCGATTCGCCATTGCCCGTTTTTCCGGGTGAGGCCGGAAGCAAGTTGGCGCCGGCAACGGCCAGCGTGAGGATCGCCAGAGAACCAAACATCACCTTGGAGGTAAGCGTCATGACGGGCAAACTCCCTTGAGCGAGCGAAAGCGCATTTTGAGACACATAACCAACGACACCATGTCCGGCTGCGTGCTGCACACCGGCTTGCACAGTGGATGCTACCAACGAAGCAGAAACAGTCGTGGACGCCGTGGCCGAGGAAGAACCAGCCACAGCCGTCGTCCACGCCGCGGCGGCCAACGTCACCCCGCTCAGCGCCAATCGACGCCGCAGGAGTTGCCGGCCGCGCTCCAGGCGCCCCTTGAGCACGCCCTGCGACCAGCCCAGTTGCCGAGCCGCTTCTTCCCGCGACTTGCCCTCAATGGCGCACAAGAACAGCGGCAGGCGGTATTTTTCGGGCAGCCGGTTGAGTTCCTGATCGAGCACGGTGCGATCGAAGTCGGCGGCGATGATGGAAAGCGGTTCTGAAGCCAACATGGAATCGACCTCGAGCGGCTGTTCACGCCGCCGTGCGGCGGCAGCCCTGGCCTTGAGAGCGGTGCGGTGAGCCGTTTTATGAAGCCAAGCAGGCAGCGAGGCCGCGTTACGGAGTGTCGCCGCTTTTCTTACCAGAATGAGAAAAGTTGCCTGAAAGGCGTCTTCGGCGTCTTGCCGATTCGCCACGGCCCGCTGACAGACGCCCATCACCAGCGGAGCATGGCGGGAAACCAGTTGTGCAAACGCGGCTTCGTCGCGGCTGGCCACGAATCGGGCCAGCAATTCATCGTCAGAAACGTCGCCGAGCACGCTTTTAGTCTCCACGCCGGCGTCAGCAGCGATGATTGCCTCACGCATGGCGATTCTGCCTATCCTGTTCTTGCCGCAAGTAAAGAGCCATTCGCCGTGGCTTTCGGCATGGAATTTCCCCAAAAATTCTCAAGAAATCGTGTTCCCCAGTGTTTTCAAGCCAACTTCCACCCGTCCAGCGCGTAATTCTGGCGTATTTGCGCGACGTTCCTCAACTGTCAGTAAATGCAGCCGGTTCCATAACTTAAGTGCCAAGTGACGGCGATCTTGTCTGGTGCTTTGCCTCATCTGCTCGTGCCAAGCCGACGAAACCGAGTACGTCAGCAATTTGTTGAGCCATGGAGCCGACACCGGCACATTCGCCGGCTAACTCGCGTTAAGTACTAATACTTGTTGGCACGACGCGAAACCGCCGGAATCGATCGTCGCCTATCCGGCCCGTATGTTGCAAGCAAATCTTGAAGTGGAACACGGCATTGCAGCAGTTCTTCCATCCCCCACGCGCGCCTTCGGACCCACACCATGAGCCAACGACGAAGTGAAGGTGATGACCCTGGGAGTGGTCAAGGAGATGTCGTAGCATCTTGCCGAAACATATCGCGGGTGCTGGTCGGCCGGCGGCAGATTCGCCTCATTCCCCGGATCGAACCGACTTCAATTCCGCCAGCCCCCACCTACAGCCAACCATGTGGCGTGTTTGTTGTCCTGTTTGAAATTGCGGCAGTCCCCTTGTGGTCGGCATGGCGACCCCGTGCCGTCAACGCACGCGATCCACCCGCGGATAAATTACGACAAGCTAAGCAGCGACTCGATTTGCGCCAACAACCGTGAGAGTTCCACGGGTTTGGTATGATAGTCGGCGCAGCCCGCATCCAGGGCCTTCTCGCGATCACCCGCCATGGCATGGGCGGTGAGAGCAATCACGGGAAGGTTGCGGGTGCTTTCGTTGGCTTTGATTTGGCGAGTAGCCTCCCAGCCGTCAAGCTCAGGCATGTTCATATCCATGAGAACGAGGTCAGGAGCTTCGCTGGCCACCATTTCGATGCCTTGCTTGCCGTCTTCCGCCAGGACGACGTCGAAGCCGCGGCGTTTCAGCCTCCGGGAAAGGGCATCACGGTTTTCTTCATTGTCTTCAACAATCAGTATTTTTGGCATTGAGACGCTCCTGTCGATCGATCTCCTCGGGGCCGATTCAATTTTACCGAGTCGCCAAGCCAAAGCGACGCCCCCCGCTTTCTTCCTCTGCAGAAACCGCGACCGCCGTTATCGTCGGGACCTCTCGCTATCGGTTCGTCGTCTGGAAAAAATGCGCGTTCTCACCATCGCTCGCGTGGAATATGGAATCGTTTACGTCGGCGCCGACGAAGTTTTGGGCGGCGCTACCCATCTGCTGACCAACGTTCGCAACTCCAAGAGCAGTTCGTCGCGACTTGCGGCTCCCTTTTCGATGACCCGTTCCACCCGGCCATTGAGCCACGTTCGTTCATGGGCCGACAGATCCTTGGATGTGAGCACAATGACAGGAATCGTGCGCCAAGCCGCATTCTGGCGAAGTTGCACGGTGAACTCGAAGCCATCCATTTCCGGCATCATCAGGTCGAGCACGATCAAGGCCGGAGGTTCTTGGGCAACTGCTTCGATTCCTGCCTGTCCGTTTTCGGCCTCCGACACCGTCCAGCCTTCTTCTTTCAGCATGCGGCAGAGAACTTCGCGCGTGGCCGGGTCGTCCTCGATCACCAGGACGGGCGCCGCGGGGCGTTCGGGACGGTACCGCTTCAATACCCGACGTAGCCGTTGCCGATCGATCGGTTTGGTGAGATATTCCGAGGCTCCCAGCAAATAACCCATGTTCCGGTCGTTGACGAAAGTCAGCATCACCACGGGAATGGCGGCCAGGTTCGGGTTGGCCTTCAAGGCCGAGAGCACGGCCCAGCCGTCCATGTTCGGCATTAATACGTCCAGCAGAATGACGGCCGGCATGAGATCCGCGGCACGCCGCAAGCCTTCGCGACCGTTCGACGCCGCTACCGACCGAAAACCTTCCCGGCTGAGAAATCGAACCATGGCGTCACGGGCGGCCGGGTCGTCATCGATCACCAGCACCACGGGGCGTTCGTCGTGCGATTGGACGTTTTCCTCCGAGACGGGCGTTGATTCGTCTTCGCCGGTCTGGGCAGGCAGCACAATCGTAAACGTGGAGCCATCGCCCGGAGTGCTGCGGACGGTGACATCGCCACCCATGAGCTGGCAAAATCTGCGGGTGATGGCCAACCCCAGCCCGCTGCCGCCAAATTTGCGCGTGGTCGAGGTATCGGCCTGCGTGAAAGGTTGAAAAAGCTTGGCAATTTGCTCCTCGGTGATGCCAATACCGGTGTCGGTGACTTCAAACAAGATGCGGTCGCCGTTGGTTTGCTGCTCGCGGCGAACATCGAGCGTGACCTTGCCCTGTCGGGTAAATTTGCACGCGTTGGAGAGCAGATTCACCAGGCTTTGCCTGACCTTGGTGAGATCGGCGTGCATTTCACCAATATCGTCGGCGACGCGAATCTCGAGTTGATTGGAATTTTGTTCGACCAAGGGTTCGATGGTGGCCATGACATCGTCCAACATCTCTTGAAGCGAAAACGATTCGAGATGCAGATCCATTTTGCCGGCTTCGATCTTGGAAAGGTCGAGCACTCCGTTCACCAAAGACAGCAAGTGGCGTCCGGCGGTGCGAATCTTCTCCAGGTCGTCGATAAAGCTTTGCAGTTCCAGGTCGGCGGCTTCTTCCTGCAGCAATTCGCTGTAGAGGATCACGGCGTTGAGCGGCGTTCGCAGTTCGTGGCTCATGTTGGCCAGGAATTGACTCTTGGTCACGTTGGCCTGTTCGGCTTCTTCCTTGGCGGCCTTGAGGTCGCTCTCGACCTGTTTGCGCGCCGTGATGTCCGAGAAGGCGACCACCGCGCCTTGCACCTTGCCAGCGTGGATGACGGGAAACGCCGAATATTCGACGGGAAACGAGGTGCCATCGCGGCGCCAAAAGACCTCGTCCTCAACCTGCCCCCCCATCCCCGTTTGCAGCACTCGGTGAATGGGGCATTCTTCCGGAGAATACGATGAACTATCGGCGTGGCTGTGATGGGTTGCCGCGTGCATGTCGTGTCCTAAGAACTCGTCGGCCGAAGCGCCAAACATCCGCGTGGCGGCCCGATTCACAAACGTGCAACGCCCTTGGACGTCGATGCCAAAGATGCCCTCCCCGGTGGATTCAAGCAGCAACTGATTGCGTCCCATGAGGCTCACGCGTTCAGCTTCCGCCAACTTGCGTTCGGTGATGTCGTCGTAGGCAATCACCAGCCGGGGTGGAACTTGCTCGGCAAATCGGGTAACCCGGGCGTAAAACCAGGTGGGACCTTCGGCGTCGGAAACCGGAAACTCGGTTTCAAAGCGGGTTCGCTCGCCAGAAAGCACCGAGCGAATGCCCTGGGTCAATTCGCCGGCTTCCAGTCGCGGCATCGCACGCTGGCAAACATCGAGATAGTTCACGCCGACCTGCGTTGCCGATGGCTTGAATAGCGGATTGTCGCACACGAACTCGCGCCAGGCCTGATTCACTCCGAGGATAATCCCCTGCTCGTTGAGCACGGCGACTTTGGCAGCGAGCGCATCGAACGCTTCGCGGACGAACTGTTCGGATCGCCGCGCTTCCCGTTCGGCTTTTTTCCTTCCCATCAAGTCGCGTCGAATCAGGGCGTACATCGTCAACACCAAGATCATCACGCCAGCCGTCGAGACCAAGAACGTCAGTTGCGTTTCGCGAAAGCTGGCTTGCGAACTGGCGATTCGTGCGAGCAGAAGTTCGTTCTCGTACGCCCTCATTTCTTCAGTCAAATTGCGGAGTTGATCCATCAGCTGCTTGCTGCGTTGAAACAATGCGCCGCGCAGCACAAATCGTTGCTCTTCGATTCGCAGCTCGATGGTCTCATCGAATATTTTGAACATTTCTCGCGACACCGTCCGCATGGCTTCAATCCGTCGCAGGTGCGAATCGTCGGTTGCGGTGACTTCTTCAAGCCGTTGCAGCCGCGCCTGCATTTGCTCGGCGGCCGCGCGGTAGACTTGCAAAAAATCGTCCTGGCCCGCCAGCAAATAACCTCGCAACGCGGTTTCGCCATCGAGTGCGGCGACGAGCACATTGTCGATCGCCGACAATACCCGGTATGTCTGCTCCACGTGTTCTTCATTCTCAACCAGTTGCCGGGTGCTCTGGTACGTAATCCATGCGCTCGCCCCCAATACCAGCAACACCAATACCACCCCCAACGAGGTAGCCGCGTTCAAAAGTCGAGCCATGACTTACAACACTTGCCGTGAAAAGTGGTCCATTGGCAGTTCAAGTTGACGAAGCAGTGGTTTCAGTTCTGGCCGGAACCAGCACAAGCGCCCTCTGTTTCCGTTGGGATTACGCCTTCTGTTGCGGGTGTTGCCGGCGGCGCAGCAGGAAGCAGGGATAGTATTTGACTCTTGCTCTGCTGCAGCGACGTGGTGAGATAGCTGGCTCCCGACGCACGCATCCGCACCAGTAGTCGGTCGTAGCTCTTCCGCAATTCTCCCCAATAACCCACCACAATCTTCACATCGGGGGAGAGCTTACGAATGCGTTTGCAAAGGTACCGGGCCTGTTCGATTCCGCCAGGCGGAAGGATTGCCACAAACACAATTTCCGGCTGAACGTGCGCGATGCGCGCTTCCACATCCGACGGCAGCACTTTGCTGGAAATCACCTCGACATGGTGCCCAGACGCGTGCATCAACTGCCCTAACATCTCCAGGGTGATTTCTTCGGCCTTATGGTGCGCTGGGCATCCGATGATGGAGATCGCCGTGGGGTCAACTGTCGATGCGGGGTGCCACCCTTGGCTGGCAAGTGCGTAAGACGCGAAGGGCGCCGACGACTCCTCCGCGGTTGCCAGCCCGGCGGCTTCGGCCGCCGCCGCGCTCAGGTCGTGGAGTTTGCCTAGCACCTGCCGCGTTGTTTGGAATACAAATTCTTCCTCCTCCACCGACAGAGCGTTCTGCTGACGGTCACGGCGGGCAGCTAACAACGCCGGCAGGAACACCAGGTCGTAAACGGCTTCCGATCCGTGTGCCCGCAGTTGCTCTTCCACGACCGCGATCGCCTCGCCTTTATCGCCGGCCAACAACCGTTGATAGTAGGCGGCCGAGGGTTCCAACGCCGGTTCGTCGCCCAAGAGCACGGCAAAGAACTCAAGCTGAGGCACATGCCTACCCAAGACCACCAGGCAGACAGTGAGCGGGCTGGAGAGAATCAGACCAATCGGTCCCCACAGAAAGGCCCAAAAAGTGGCGCCCACAATCAAAGCCACGACCGAAACGCCCATGCTGCGGCCATACAGCCAGGGCTCGATAACGTTGTTGCTCACCAGTTCCAGCGCAACCAGGAAGACGCCGAGCTGAATCAACTGAGACCAACCGTCAAATTGAACGAGGCACAAGACAAAGGGAAAGGCTGCGGCAATTGTCGCCCCAATGTAGGGAATGTAGCGCAGGATGGTGGCCATGAATCCCCACAGCAAAGGATAATCCACGCCAATCAGCCACAGCCCGGCCGCCCATGCCATGCCATAGGTTCCATTCACGATGAGTTGCATCAACAAATAGCGGCTAATACGGGTTCCCGCCTCATCCACCGCTCGCGTGGTCGCCGTGAGCCGACCATGGCCCACCAGGCGAATGAACCGATTCCGCAGGTCTTCGCGCCGCAGCAACATGAAAATGCACAGCACCACGGCCAGGGCGAACGTGCCCAGTGGTTCGAGCAGGCCGCTCAAGGTACCCCCCAATAAGTCCGAAACGCGCGACAGCCAGGAAGGGCTGGCGGGTTCGACAACCACCCTGGTGCGAGTATCATCCGAAACCGGGGGTGCTTCGACCGCGGCATCCGATTCAAACTCCCGAAGGATTTCGTCGAACATCCGTTCCAGCCGATCGAAGGTTGAGCCTTTCCCCACCGTGCGAAGATTTTTCACCTTCTCCTTGATGTTGTCGGTGTACCGAGGGAGGTCATCCACCAGCCGCAACACTTGTGCGGTGACAAGCCACGCCGTGCCGACCAGAACACCCGCGGCAAGCGCGACGACGATCACCACCGAAGTGGTTCGTCCCAAACCGCGAAGCTGCAGGCGGGACACGAGCGGCGCCAACAAGAACGTAAGAAAGATTGCCAGAGCGATCGGAACCAAAACCGCCTGTGCCAGGTACAGCACCGCAACCACCACCACGGCCACCAATACGCCGGTTAGCAGGGCTTGTTGGGACTGTTGTGCTCTTGCCGTTGAACGTTGGCCCACGGTTGATGGTCCTTGAACCAGCCTGAATGGTAATCGACCGTCTCTGTGGCAAGTCGTTTCGTCACGAACCAGCCCGTTCCGCAGCCTTCCGGAGCGAAAAGGTCGTGGTCCCAATCGTGCCAGATGCTCGGATATCCAAGCGTACGAAGACGTCGCCCTGCAATGCTATCGCTCGATGCGACGGTGTCTGCCAGGACGACAACTCGATGGTGAACAATCCACAAGTGCCGGCGGGCAGGAGGTCGCAGTTTCTGCACAACTACAGCAAACTTGATGCCGCAGTACGGAACTCGGCACACGTCTGCCGTTGTTCCCCGGTTCAGCGCGAATTCGGGACACCGTAGCACTTCCTGTCGCGGTGTCCGGTCGAATGTGGCAACGGTGAAGATACCGGCCCGCCCCAATATCCCAACGCCGGCGAACACTCATGAACACCGAGGATAAGCCCAACGGTTGGACCGGTCGTACATCGTACAATTTTGGCCGAATCGAGGGACCAATCGCCGGCTAGTCCGGCGGATGCGACGGGGCAGCGTTTCCGCGGCCAATCGTCCGCGAGCTTTTCGCCCCTTTGGCCGTCGCCTATACTGCAATCATCAACTTCCCCACAGTTCGGAAAGCGGCTTATGTTGCCCTATCCCGGTTTCACACTTCCATGCCAGAAGCGATGCTTTCTGACCTGGGGGGTGGTGCTGGGGATCATTGCGATTGGATTGAGCGGTGATCCCGTCTCGGCGCAGCCTTTTGGACAGCCGCGCTTTCCTTTCGATACGTTGCCGCGCCGCATCGAACTTTCTCCGGACGTTACCATTCCCGAAGCCGACAGCACGGCCCGCAACCACCTCCAGCAGGCAGAAGCCTACCTGGCTGCCGAGGAATGGGACGAAGGCATCGAAACCCTCCGCCGTCTGATTGCCGAGCAGGGAGATGCCTTGCTGCCGGTCGTCGCCAGTGACCCCGACTTTCCGAAAACCCTGCGATACCTGCCTTTGCGTCACCATGCCCAACGGGTATTGGCCGGACTGCCCGCCGAACCGTTGGCCCTGTACCGCCGCCGCGTCGATCCTCAGGCCCAGCGCATGTACCAAACCGCGGTGGCGGCTCGCGACGCTTCGCAACTGGCGCAGTTGCTCGACGAGTTTTTCATCAGCAGTTGGGGGGACGATGCACTATTGGCCTATGGAGAACTGATGCTGGCAAACGGCCAAACGGCGGCGGCCCGTGCTGCCTGGAGCCGATTGCTGCCATCGCGCAGCGTATCCTGGCAGAGTATTCCCGCGGCATTTTTTGAGTCGGTCCGCAATCATGCACCGCTTCGCCCGGAAGACGCGGCGCTGCTCGACAATTGGTACCAGCGGGGCGGCGAAGGAAGCCGCGGTGTTTACGCGCTCAAGCCAGAGCCTCCGCTGGTCGAGGCAACGGCCCAGTCGCTCCGTCGACTCTGGACAGCTCAAGGCTGGATACCCGTACTGTTCTATCCCGACAGCCAGATTCCGCCGGCCGATGTGGCGGCGCGATTGGCCTTGGTATCGATTCTGGAGGGAGCGCGCGATCGCGCCGCGGTCGAGATCGAAGAATTTCGGCAAAACTACGGTCAGGCTGTCGGAACACTGGCAGCCAAAGATGGCAACCTCGCCGAAATTCTCGCCGGGCTTCTCGCGGAAAGCGAAGGCTGGCAAGCACCGCGTCTCTCGAATGCATGGGCCACCTTTGCCGCCAATCCCCAGCGCAGTGGTCGAACCGCCGGAGAGATCGATATTTCGACGCCTGCCTGGAACATGCCGCTCGCCGAGGTGCGTTTGCCCGATCCGCGGATTGGCGTCCGTCTGGGATTGCGACCGCGTCGTGTGGCCGAAGACTCCGAACAATTGTTGAGCTATCACCCTGTGGTGGTGGGCAATCGATGGTTTTATTGCAACGAGCATCAGATATTTGGTTTCGATCTTGCCACCGGCAAGCCCCTTTGGGCCGCCGGTCCGGGACGTCCGGCCGGCGAACTTTATCGCACCGCCCAAATGGATCGCATACCGATGTCCATCCAAAGCCTATTGGGCGTTCCCCGGTACACGCTGACGGTGCATGGCGATCGTCTTTACGCCCGCATGGGGTTGCCGATTACCATGCCCATGACGTCGCGCCGGTTGCCGCTACGAGGCCAAAGCCAGTTGGTTTGTCTCGACTTGGCTGCCCAAGGGGCCTTGCTTTGGGAGTACACCCCGGAAACCTCGGACTGGGTGCTGGAAGGGACAGCGCTTTCCGACGGGGCCCGCGTATACGTGGGCATGCGCCGCAGCAGTACCCGCGCGCACGCGCACGTGGCTTGCTTCGACGCCGATAACGGTCAACTCCTGTGGCGCACCCTGGTGTGTTCGGCGGCCACGCCTGGCGCCGGCAATGTGGACGAAGCGAGCCACAACCTGCTCACGCTGGCCGATGGCATGCTGTTTTATAACACCAATCTTGGAGCGGTTGCATCTCTCGAAACCGCAACCGGCAAATTGCGGTGGATCACGCGTTACCCCAGGGCAGAGCCAAACGCACCGCTCGATCCCGGAGACAACCCGGCCCACTATTATCGCGATCTCAATCCGGCGCTGTATCATCAGGGCAAGTTGTTTGTCGCCCCCGCCGATTCGCCTGGAATTTTCGCGCTGGATGCCACCAGCGGTTTGCTGATTTGGGAATCCTCACATCGGCAAGACGCCGTGCATCTGCTGGGCGTGGCCGAGGGGCATCTCATCGCCACCGGCGACAAGGTTTACGGTTTTGCCGTCCACGGCGGCCGACTAGACTACGAATACCCGGCCGAAAACCATCTTCCCAATGGCTTTGGCCGCGGACTGCTGGTGGGCAGCACCGTATACTGGCCGACGCGCGACGAACTTTATGCCCTGGACGCCGCCACCGGAACCCCCGTTCGTCAGCCCATTCCCCTGGACCCTCGCGGCGTGCGCGGAGGCAACCTGGTGTTGGCTGCCGATTTTTTGTTGATCGCCGGCAGCAACAAGGTATGGGGATTCGAACTTCCGCCGTGAGCATTTCCTCCTTCAATCCAACTCGCGTCTTTTTTAGCAATCGCTCCTCAAATCAACGCGCACCTCGGCCACTCCCCTGGAGCAATCATGCCCCCTTCCGACGATGACATCCAAGCAGTGCGACAACTTCACGAATCGTACCAGCGAATTGTGGCCGAGTTGGGTAAAGTGATCGTGGGTCAGGAGGCCGTGATCGAACAGATTTTGATCGGCCTTTTTGCCCGAGGCCATTGCTTGCTGGTCGGCGTGCCGGGCTTGGCCAAAACGCTGATGATCCGCACCTTGGCCGATGCCTTGAACCTGAAATTCAGCCGCATTCAATTCACGCCCGACCTGATGCCGTCGGACATCACCGGCACCGAGGTCATTCAAGAAGATCGCCAGACCGGCGCTCGATCGTTCAAGTTTCTTCCGGGACCCATTTTTGGCAACATCATTCTGGCCGATGAAATCAACCGCACGCCCCCCAAAACCCAGGCGGCATTGCTCGAAGCCATGCAAGAGCACCAAGTGACCGTGGGCGGGGATAAGCACCCGCTTGCTGAACCGTTCTTTGTGCTGGCCACGCAAAACCCCATCGAGCAAGAAGGCACGTATCCGCTGCCCGAGGCCCAGCTCGACCGATTCATGTTCAATATCTACATTGACTATCCCAGCGAAGAAGAAGAGTTGCGAATCGTCAAGCAAACCACGGCCGACATCGAAACCCAGGTGCGTGCCACCCTGGGCGCCGATGAAATTCTTGCTCTGCAAAAAATCGTTCGCAAGGTGCCCGTCGCCGATCACGTTGCCCGGTACGCGCTGCAGTTCGCTCGCCTTTCGCGAAACGACAGCCCGCAAACGCCCGACTTTATTCGTCAATACGTGCGTTGGGGCGCCGGTCCCCGCGCCAGTCAATACCTGGTGCTCGGCGCCAAGGCCCGCGCCGTGCTGCACGGGCGTTATGCCGCGGGCTGCGAAGATGTGCTGGCCGTGGCCCGGCCGGTGCTGAGGCATCGCATCATGACCAACTTCAATGCCGAAGCCGACGGCGTGCGTCCCGACGACATCGTCGCTCGGCTTGCCAAACTTATTCCACTTCACCCTCAGGACGCCGCCGACCGTGGAGAACTCCCTGAGCTATTTCGACCCGCGGACGCTGGCTAGGCTTGCGGGCCTGGAGATCCGGGCACGCCACATCGTGGAAGGCTACGTGTCGGGTTTGCATCGCAGCCCCTACCACGGGATCTCCATCGAGTTTGCCCAGCATCGCGAATACGTGCCCGGCGACGATTTGCGCTACGTCGACTGGAAGGTTTACGGCCGCTCGGACAAGATCTACCTCAAACAGTACGAGCAAGAAACCAATCTTGTAGCGTACGAGCTGCTCGATGCGAGCGAAAGCATGCTGTATCAGGGCGAGCGCGCGGCCCTTTCCAAACTGGAATATGCAAAGACTGCGGCGGCATCGCTCGCTTACCTGGTGCTGCGTCAACAAGACAGCGCCGGCCTGATCACATTCGACAGCGAAGTACGAACGGTGCTCCGCCCGGCAAGTACGCCCAGCCATTTCAAAGAACTGGTTGGGGTGCTGGAGGGAACCACACCCCAAGGCAAGACGACCGCCGGGGCGATCTTTCACCAGTTGGCCGAACGGTTCACCAAACGCGGCCTGGTGCTGATTTTCAGCGACCTGTTTGACAAACCCGGCGCGATCATGGCCGGCCTCAAGCACCTTCGCCACCGCCGTCACGACGTGGTGCTGTTCCACGTGCTCGATCCCGACGAACTCGACTTCCCTTTCCGGCAATCGTCGCGTTTCAACGGCCTGGAAGGCTGGCCCTCCGTGGCCGTCGATCCGCGCGCGCTCCGCAAGGCCTACCTAGAGCAGTTTGGCGAGTACCTGCAAACGATCAAACGCGGTTGCCTCGAGACGGGCAGCGACTATGTGCTGTTGCCGACAGACCAGCCGCTCGACGTGGCGCTGAGCGCCTATCTTTCGAATCGATTGCTGCGAACGTATTAAGCGATCTCGCGGTAGCAGAACACGGACGAAGCACCTCGCAATGCGACAAATCCTCCGAGAAATCCCCCTCTTTGCGTGCTTTGCCCATGCACATGTTTGCCCATCACCCTGTAGGATTGTTTTGCGGGCCATGTCCCCCTTGCCAAGCCGCAACGGCTCATTTATTCTTCATGCACAGGGTCGCAGACGATCAAAGGCGTCGCGGCGAACTACATTAGGGCGGCTAGCTCAGTTGGTTAGAGCGCTATCCTCACACGGTAGAGGTCACTGGTTCGAGTCCAGTGCCGCCCACTGTCATATCTTTTGCCCACGCAATTATTTGCGTACCCGCCTAACTCGGCGGAGCGGCTTGAAGGCAAACCGCGAAAGGGACACAGGGGACACGGACCCGCCGGCAGGCGGTGACTGTGCCCCGTTTCGATCGCCCAGCCATCGGGAGCCGCACCATCGTGAGGGTGCCCAAATACCGCCATCAAAAGCTGCGGAACAAAGCGTTCGTGTGTGTGAAAGGGCAGCGAATCTACCTGGGGGAATACGACTCGCCCGAGAGTCGCACGCGCTACCAGGAGATCCTCAACGAGTTGGAATTAGAGCGCAACCGCCGCGTTCCGAACCGCTCCACCTACGACCAGCCGGAACTCTGCATCAGCGAGCTGCTGGTGCTTTATCTGCGGCACGCGGAGGAATATTACCGCGACCGGCACGCGCCGCCGGGCCCGGACGGGCGCCATCCGCCCTCGGCCTCGCTCGCCAACATCAAGCATGCCATTCGCCGGCTGAAGGATTGCTTCGGCCGCAGGCCCGTTTCCGAGTTCGATTCATTGGCGTTCAAGGATTTGCAGGCCAAGATGGCCAGCGAAAAACGCGCGGACGGTCGGCCGCTCACCCGAACCTACATCAACGGCACCATGAAGCGCATTCGCCGCGTGTTCACCTGGGGAGTCGCGGAGAAGCTGGTTCGCCCCGAACAGTTGGTTGAGCTCCGGGCGGTTCCATCGCTCAAACCTGGTCGAACCGATGCCCGCGAACCGGACCCCAAGGAATCCGTCGCCGACGAATGGGTCGACGCCGTGTTACCGTATCTGTCCCGGCACGTGGCCGCCATGGTCAAGCTGCAGCGGCTGACCGGCATGCGATCCGATGAACTTTGCCGGTTGCGGGCCTGCGACATCGATCGTGCCGGAGAGATCTGGCTCTACGATTTGAACCGCCACAAGACGGCCCATAAGGGCAAGCGGCGGGTGGTGCCGTTGGGCCCGCAATCGCAACTCATTCTGCGGGCCTTTGTAACCGACTTGGGCGAGAAGTTTCTCTTCTCGCCTCGCGATGCCGAGGCGGAGCGCGCCGAGCAGCTGCGGGCCAACCGCAAAACGCCCGTGCAGCCTTCGCAGCGGAGCCGCCGCAAGAAGTCGCGTAAACGGGGGCCGGGCGAGCGGTACACGACGGGCACGTATCGGAACGCCGTGCAGCGTGCGATCGCGCGGGCCAACGAAGATCGGCAAAAGAAACATCAACCGCTGATTCCCATGTGGCACCCGTACCAGCTCCGCCATGCGCACAGCACCACGGTTCGCAAACAGTTTGGCGAAGAGGCGGCGCAAGTCAGCCTGGGGCACGCGCGGATGGACACCACCGCGCTCTACGGAGAACGAAACCTGCAGTTGGCCATCCAAGTGGCCAGGGAGCTCGGATGAGTAAGGCATTTCCTGAATCGACTCGGCGGAAAGCTATTGAATTGCGCCGAGAAGGCAAAACCTATAACGCGATCCGCCACGAAACTGGCGTTTCCCCGGGAACGGTGCTCGGTTGGATGCGCGACGACGAGTACACGAAGCTGGCCCGCCGTTTCAAAGTGCATCCCAAGACGATTGAAACTTGGGTGACAATCGGCTGCCCTGACCTCGACGGCCGATGTCTTGACATCGACGATCAGAGCCAACTGGATCGGTTGGAGCAGGCGCGAACGTTTAAGGACCATCCAGGCTGGCTGCCCATTGCGAAGGCTTCAGCCACTTTCAGGATCGGCGAAGATACGATTCGGCACTACATCGAAAATGAACATCCCGTGCTGGGGCGCACGATTGCGTCGCGCAAGCTGCGCGTACGGCGAGGCAACGGCGTCGGGGAAGTCACTCACGTCGCCGAGGCGGACTTGGAGACGCTCGTTCAGAGTCGGATCAAGATCCGAAGCTGGAAGGACAAAAATGGAACGACCGTCAAAGCCTCGGTATTCCCGCCGCCACGGCAGAAAGGTTGGGTGCGTTCCAGCGTGGCCGCGGAACAACTGGGCGTCACTTTGAAAACGCTTCGCAACTGGGCAAGGAAGGGTTGCCCGTGGCTGGACTTTCGAAAACTCAAACCGCCGGAGAAGCTCGGCACCAAGGCCTACCACTTCGCCGCCGCGGACATTGCCGCCATCAAGCAAGCGATGGAGGCTCCATTCGACGACGCGTGGGTTCCCTTGACCGAGGTCCGCAAACTTTGGCGAATTGACGGCTGCCCCGTTTCGTACAACACGGCCAAGTCGTGGGTGGAGTTCTGCCCTTGGCTGGGCCGAGGGTTGGAATTTGAGGAAAGAGTTTGCAGAACCCGCCGCGGTCCCAAGATGCAGCTGCACGTATCCCGGGCCGACGTCGACCAGGTTGCGGCAAAGATCAAAGCTTCGGATGAACCGGCCGCAATCGACGGCTCCGGCGATCCCAGTAACGTTGTTCTCCCGTTTAAGGAAATGGCCGAGCAACTGGGGGAAACGTACGATCAAGTTCGCAGCTACTATCTTGAGTGCTGCCCCTGGCTCGGTCGACGGCTGGAACCAGTGCGACAAACCGGCAGGGACGCACGTGGCCGATGCGTTCGAAATTGTCTGCATGGCACGCTGGCCCACCTGAACGAGATCCAAGAAGCCAAGCGGCAACATGCGACACTCCATCCTGGGCTCGACGACTACGTCCCAGCCACCTTCGCCGCGATTCGCTTACAGTGTGCGCATTCCACAATTCACAAGTATTGCAAGATCGCTTGCCCGCCTTTGGGGCGGATCATGCGGCACAACAATCTGGAGCAGGGCCCCGTTACTTTGTTCCCGCTGTGGCGCGACGTGCTCAATGTGGAACGCGCGAACCGCGGCGAGCCCCCTTTGCCAGAACCAAATGGGCAATCCGCCGCCGGCCCTGTTGCGGTTTCGATCGACGAATTGTCGCCCGCCGAGCAACGGGTTCTACGATTCTTGCTGCCGGTTCGCTGGGTCAAATCCCCTGAAGTGGGCCAGAACATTCCCGATATCTCAATCGAAACCGCGAAGCTGGCGCTGGGAAACCTCAAGAAGCGGGGGCTGGCTGAAGCTAGCCGGCAAACCGGATATCGTCTGCTGCCTTCCGGGGAACGGTGTGCAAAGCAAGCTCCCGCCACGTCAGCATCGAACAATCGACAAGATGGTCGCAAGGCGACGTCGGCACACACTGACACGGAGCAACCGGCAGCGGCCGCGAGGAAATGGTTGTTGAAGCGGCTGAAAGCCGGTCCCGTGGCCGTTTCAATATTGAGGGCGGAGGTGAAGAAAGACGAGTTCGAGGGCAATTTCTCATGGGCAACCGTGCTGAACGTGGCACGGCAATTGGAAGAAGAACGCCGGCTGGTTCGTAGTCCCCAAGAAGGGCGGAAAGGAAGGTCTTGGCGACTCCCCGGCCGCTAACGCCGGCCATTTCTTGCGACATACCCTAGGGCCGGGGCGAGAATCGTCCCACTTCCAGGCCCGCCTCGTTCACGTCAGCGGATGATTGGTGATAAAGGCCCGGACTCCGTCCAAGAGCGACTTCACCTCGCCGGCCGGCAGCTGCGGCTGTTCGTTGTGGGCGCAGTGGTTGCCGGCCGCGGCCAACGCGTCCACCTGCTTCATCTGCAGCTTGTCCAACTGCCGCGCGCCGTAGAGCGATTGGTTCAAGTCATTCAGCGTCGGCCGCGGTTTCGCCGGCATGCAGCCATGTTTTAGGCAGTGGCTTCGGAGGTGCTCTTCGAGCACCGCCCGGCCGAGCGTCCCCGCCGGAACGAGATAGCCCTTGTCAAACAGTTCCTCGGCCTGTTCCAGCAGGCTGTCGAACGCGTCGGCGAGAACCAAATCCTCCACGCGACCCAGCAGGTTGTCCCTGAGAGCCGCCAGCAGCGACTCCAAAGCGCCCAGCAGACTATATACCCCGCCAACGCCGTAGTGGGTGCTGTGCAGAGATGCAGGCGCATAAACCTGCCAACTCTGGGCCGCCGGTCCGAGATCGTTCAGGAGCGATTGGCAGCCCGAAACCCACGAAGCCAACCGTTGCGTATTGAGCTTGCGACCATGCTCATAGTGTTCACTGACCCGCTTTCCCTCGTCGATCAGCTTTTCAACGCGCTGTTCAAAGTGCTTCCGCAGCTTCTCGTTCATGCCCGCCTCGCTTGGTGAAGGTCGTGGGAATAGATCTTGAGATTTGGCCGCGGCCGCTATGTCAGCGGATGGCTCGCGACAAACGCCCCCACGTCTTCCAGGAGCGTCTTCACTTCTTTCGCCGGCAGCAGCGGCTGTTCGTTGTGGGCGCAGTGATTGCCGGCCGCGGCCAGCGCGTCAAGCTGCTTCATTTCCAGTTTGTTGAGATGGCTCGCCGTGTAGAGCGCGACGATCAAGTCGTTAAGCATCGGCCGCTGCTTGCCCGGCATGCAGCCGAGCCGATCGCACAGATTGCGAAGGTGCTCTTCGAGAACGGCCCGCCCCAGCACGCCGGCCGCGACTACGTACTGCTTGGCGAGCAACGACTCCGCTTGTTCAATCAAGCTTTGGAAGGCATCGGCGCGAACGAGGTCATCGAGTCGGATGAAGTAGTCGTACTTGAGCGCATCGTAGAGCGACTGCATCGCTCCCAGCAGCGCTACACAGTCCGGGTAGGTGAAATCCGCACTGGTACGTTCCGGGGGGGCGTATTGGCGCCAAAGCGCCGCAGGTTCCCCCAGTTCAATCAATACCGCCTGGCAACTGGTAAGCCACTTTGCCCGCAACGTGCCCTCGGTCTCGGGCCATTCCGCTTCGCAGAGCACTTTTCCGTCTTCGATTAGAAAGTGAACTCTGGCGCTGATCCGCTGCCGGATTTCCTCTTTCATGCCCGCCTCGCCTGGTAAGTGGATGGGGTTCGCCCCTCGATCGTAGCACGCCGGGGCGCGAAATGCTTGCCAAGCCGCGGGCCGCGCGGTAAAGTTCCGTCTCTCAAACCAAACCGTGAGGTGTTCGATGATGTGCAACGCAATACCAAGGCGAAAGCCCTTGGACTTCTGCGCGGTATCCAAGCTGCGATCCGGGGAGCCGGTTAGCAAGGACCGCCGGGCGGTTTCACGGCCGCCCGAGAGGGAGCCCAAGGGCTTTCGCCTTTTTGCGCGCGCGCATCGACCGCCGGAGCCTCCCGGCCGCCCCTGCTGCGCGCCGGGAGGCCATCGCCATGTCCGCTCAATGGTCCGCGTTTGACGACGTGAACAACGTCCGCCTGCGCCCCTTCAAGCCGGCCGAAATCGAGCGGTTGGTTGCCGCTTGTCGGGCCGCTACCCGCCGCGTGGGGCACGCGCGGGCCGATCACTGGTGGACCGCCGTCGTGCTGACGGGCCTCGACTGCCCCGTCCCCATCACCGAGCTACTCGACGTCCAACCGAGCGATTACGACGATGACCACGGCCTGCTTGCCGCCGGCCCCGTGGTGTATGGCCTTCGCGATGAAACGCGGGCCGCGATCCGAGTGCTTGCCGATGAATTGCCGAAGGACCGTGAACGCCTGTTCCCGTGGCACTTGGACCCGGACCCCAGCAAGCCGCGGCAGTCTCTCTATCTCCACTTCAAGCGGCTGCTGATCCACGCGGGCATTCCCGCGAAGCGTGGCGACTCCCTCCAACGCCTGGTTGCAACCGCCGCGATCCACGCCGAAGTTGATCGGCTGCCGATCGACTGGCGGAGAGTCGAGGACCTGGCGGAGCATCTTCGGCGGCAACCCCGTCCCTTCCTCTACCGCCGCGGCGTACAAGCCGGCAGCGTGAAAAAGGCCCGCGGCCGAAACCTGAAACACGGCCGCCCCATCGGGGACGCGGAATGGGCGGCCCGCCAAGCGGAGGGCATTCGCGAGAAGAGTTCCGGACTTCGCCCCCTGGTGATTGTCGGTAGCGACTCCCCCCGCCGGATAACCGCATTCTTCGAATCGACGTTCCGACCGCGGCGACTCGTCGATTCAACCGACAAGCACGTGCGTGACTGCCGCCTGGTCATGCGAAAGCTGAACGAGTTCACCGGCCACGAAGTTGTCGTCGACCAGCTCAGCGACGACTTACTCGAACGGTTTGCCGCCTCGTGCTTGCGAACCCGGTCCAAGCGAACGGTCAACCGCTACCTCACGATCCTGGTTGCGATCTGGCATTACGCTTACCGTCGCAAGCTGCTGAACGAGCGCCCGGGCGTGGAGTTGTACCGGGTTCCCAAGCGGAAGCCCGAATCGTGGGGCGTGGGTGAACTCGAGCGCATCGTTGCGGAAGCCGCCCGCCCCGGCCGCAAGGAGATTGCGGGCATTCGCGCGGAACTCTTCCTGCCGGCGCTAATCCTATTCGTTTACGACACCGGCTTCCGACTTGGCGCCGCAACGGCCGTCGAGACATCGCAGCTCGACTTAGAGACCGGCTGGGTTCGCGTACCAGCCGAAGAGCAGAAACATTACGCCGATGAAGTGAAACGGCTGCACCCCCAAACCGTGGCCGCGATCCGTGCCATGAAGCCCGAAGGGCGAGTGCTCCTTTTCCCGCTCACCGTTCGCCGACCGCGGCCCGATGGACGCGATGGTAAGCCAACTTCCTCGCGAGGCCTCCGCCAACTCTACAACCTGTATCGCGACGTGCTCAAAGCCGCCGGCTTGCCATACGGCAGCAAACACTTGTTCCACAAACTGCGGCGTACCAGCGGGACGTTTGTCGCCGCCGCCGATGGTGACCAGGCGGCCAGCCGCCACCTTGGGCACGCCGACGTCAACACAACGCGAGCCTCGTACATCGACCCGTCCAAGCTGAAGTCGCCCACCGCGATCGACGTGCTACCCCGGCCAGGCTTCGCACCTTCCGAGTCCGCCGAGCGATCGATTCGAATTGCCGAAGTGAATCGGCAACTCCGGCAAGCGGAGCAGTTGGTGGAGGAACTGGAGCGAAAGCTCGCCGCCATCGATCGCGGTTGAACCACGTGGTTCAACCAAAAAGCCCGGGCGTCGGGTGACGCCCGGGCAATCCCAACTGCCGGCGGCAAGTCGTGGGCCGCGAAATTGAGCCGCCGGCCTTTTACTGAGGAGAGATCGTACCATGAGAAGTCGCCCGCGTTTCAACTACCAGGCCATCGGGGAAACCGACCGCCAGCCCCTCCGCGCCGACGCCTCAGAAAACGCCAGGAGGTAGCCGTGAAAACCACCGACTTGGAATGGCGGCACGCCCCCGGATGGCGGTTGGTGGAACCGGGACGGCTATTGTGCCGGGCGGTTCGACGTGGTGAAGGCGTTCGCCAGCTGGGATTCCCAGCACCAACTGGCGTTCGTCGCCTGGTGTCTCGCGCCGTTTTATCCCTGAGGTGAGCGACGCGATGATGGCCTTTCATCAACCGGGCGGACCGGAACGCATCCTGGCCGAGGCGGAAGAGCTGGCGAGGCTGGGTTATGCGCGGGCCGCCGCCATGACGGCCCGCATCCTGCTGGAACGCTGCTTGCAGGACCTGGCCCGCCGGCACGGCTGCAAGGGCCGCGAGAGCCTGTCGGGTTACGTGGATTCGCTCCACAAGTGGGGCGTGCTCGACGCCCGGCAATGCCGGCGACTCAAGCGGTTGGCCCGGGCGGCGAACGCGGCCGCCCACGGTTCGCCGTTTGCGATCGAGTTGGTTGAATTGTTGTCCGGGGCCGCCGAGCTGTTCCGGGCGTGTTTCGAGGGCGTGCCGGTGGCCGCCCCATCCTTACCCACGGAGAAACTTCGATGACCGACGACCATCAAGAATGCTCGTTGCAGCAGTATTTCGAGCTGCAGTATCGGCCCGCGAAATTGAACGGAGCGCGGCGCGTGAGCGTGGCCATGTACCGCTCGGCGATTCGGTCGCTGTGCCGGTTCCTGGGCACCGAGCCCATGGTGCAGGATCTGAATTTCACGCTGGTCCAATCCTGGTACCGGGGCATGCGGCGAACCTCGCACGTGCTCACGGCGGAGCGCCGGCTGCGGCACTTGCTCGCGATCTGGGAACACGCGCATGCCGCCGGTCTGGCGGGCTCGCCCAAGCTGGCGCGGTTCAACGTCGGTTGCCGGGCGGAAACTTCGGAGCCGCCGGCGAACGGAGACGGCGATCGCCAGTCGATCGAGCGGCTGGCGCAAGCGGCCATGGAGCAGATCCGCCGATGCTGGCCGATGCCCGTCGGCGAGCATTGCGATCGATTGCGGCAGGCCCTGCATAGCCTGCAGCAGATAGTGGCCCTGGCAAAAGACCCGAGCGCCGTGTGACGCCCGGGTCCCATTTCATGTCCGGTCGGCGGCCGAGTACTTACCAGGCATTTGGCCGCCGGCCATCCACTTGAGGAGTTCCATCATGATTCGGAGACGGGCGAATTTCAACTACCAGGCGATCGGCGAAGAGAACCGGGGCGCGGCGTCGACCGCGGCCGAGGAAATCCGCCAGTTGGACAACGGCATGGTGACGGCGGCCGTGGAGATCGGCCGGCGGCTGCTAGCGGTCAAGCAGATCATGCACGACCGCCGGCAATGGGCGGCCTGGGTCCGCCTGGAACTGCGCTGGAGCGTGGACCGGGCGGCCCGCTACATCCGCGTGGCCACGGCCTTCGGCGATTCGCCCCACGTGGGGCAATTCACGTTTACCGCGTTGCTCGAGCTTGCCAAGGAGAACACCCCCGGGCCGGCGGTTGCCGCGGCCGTCGAGCAAGCGGCTGCCGGGGGTGTGATCGGCCACCGGCAGGCCGCCGAGATCATCGCCGCGCATCAACTGCCGCCGCCGCCCAGGCGAGCGCAGCCGGCCAACCGCCAGGGCGAGCGGCTGGAACGCTACGTGCAATCGATCGCGAAGCGTTGGCCCCAGCATCGCCGCTGCGAGCTGGTGGCGCTGCTGGAACGCCTGGCGGCGGAACTCCGGGGGGACGCCGCGGATCCGGCCGCCGGCGAGACGTCCCCCGCCCTGCTGGCCGCGGCCTCCTAGTTATTTCGCGAGAAATACCCTCCCGATTCCTCCCTGATTGGAGTTACCGAACATGATCGCTTTGGAACATGGCAGCGTGCAGACCTTGGCCGGGGACGCCCGCCGCGCCGTCGACGAATTGGCCGCCGAGATCCGTGGTATCGACCGGCGGCTGTCGCTGGGAGCCGTGGAGATCGGTTGCAAGTTGCTTGAGGTTCGCGAGCTGCTCAAGCCCACGGGCCACTGGCGCGCGTGGTGCCAGGAAACGTTGGGCTGGCCCGACAACACGGTTTCGCGCTACGTGCGCGTGGCGAGGCGATTTGCCGAGTGCCGCGCCGGCGTCTTGGAGCACATCGCGTTTTGCGGGCTGCACCGGCTGGCCGAGAAAGCCACGCCCGCGGCGGCCGTGGCGGAAGCGATGGAGCGCGCCGCAGCGGGCGAGTACCTGACGGTGGCTGCCGTCCATGCGATTATCCGCGGCCACTCGCCTCCGGGCGGGGAGGCGAGCGAGCCCAGCCCGCGCGACGTGCTCCGCGAGAAAGTGATGGCGATCGCCAGGCGTTGGCCCCCGGAGCAGCTGGAGGAACTTGCCCGCCACCTGGCGGCGATCGCCGCGGAGTTGGTGACCAAGCGCCGCGGCCCTCGCAAGCACTTCCGCGCTTGAGCCAATTTCGGGCGGTCAAGCGATCGAGGGCCGCCGGCAGCGAACCGCGGAGAGCTGCCGACGCGCCGAGCCGCGGGTCTCAAGCCAGCCCGCCGGCAACGAATCCCCGACGCTGGCGGCAAGGCGGCCGCAGCGAGACCGCCCGAACGCCTGGCCAGGCATGAAGCCCGCCAGGCGACCGAACAGGCAGGGATGGCCAACGGGGGCAAGGATGCCCTTTGGGACGGCAGGTGGAAAACTGACATTCAGAAAATCCTTGAGAGGCGGCGATGCACCACAGGCTGAGACGCGTTTATTCATGGTCCTGGCGCACAAAATTTTGTGCGCCAAAAATATGTTTCATCCGCGAAAACACGCAAAAAGTATTCGGCGCTCATTGTGTACATATCGTTGTGTGTACTGACACGCAATTTTTTTTCTCTAGTTTTCTTCTCACGCAAGGCGTCGTGGCCCAACCGCTGGAGTTGGCCGGCGACCGGGCGAGAGCGAAGGAGAAAACGAACGTGATCAGTCCGCAAGTTCCATCGGCGAAGAGGCTCAAGTTTTCGCGCGTGGCCACGATCCTCGGCCGAGGCGTGGCGACGATCCACCGCTGGCACGGCAAGGGCCTGCAAGGCATCAAGCTGCAGGCGGTGCGCATCGGTCGCGATTACGAGACGACGGAGGAATGGCTGCTCGATTTCCTGACGGCTACGAACCCCGGAAACGAGCAAGCGGCGATCGCCGCCATTCGTTTGCCGGCCGAACCGCAACTCGAGTCTCGCGGCGCCATCTTCGAACGCCGCGCCGATATGGCGGAGGCCAAGCTCGACGCCATGCTCGGCACCAAGCGGAAACCGAAGGCCAAGTAGTCCAGGGCGAGGGGAAACGCGTGCCCCTGGTGCCACGCGCCCAACAGCAGACCCCAAACAGGACACCGATGCCCCCCCGACCCAAGATGCAGTCCCCTGGGTTGCTTGAGTTGTACGAGGCGAAAGAACGCAATCGAGAAAAGCGCAAACAAGAGATTGCCGCGGCCGTCGCCCGTCTCCCGTTCAAGGGCAAACGAGCGGAGAACCTCATCAAGTTGCTGGACCACATTTCGTATCTCACGAGCTTGAAAATGCGCCCGTGCTTCGCCGGCATTCCACAGTTTGCCGCCCATCTGAAGGTCTCCGAACGAACCGTGGATTCTCTGCTTGCCGATGCTCGCCGCTTCGACTTGGTTGCCACGATGCAACGGAATCGCGAGGCACTGCGCGCGCTGAACGGGCAAGCCATCCAAGACCTGGCGAGTGGCAGGATCGACCCAACCGAAGTCCCAAACTTGCGCTTCCGGAAGCGCAGAAATGACGGCGGAATTGCGCTTCCGGAAGCGCAGAAATCGCCCCAAAACTGCGCTTCCGGAAGCGCAAATTTGCGCTCCGCATTCAATGGATTAGAAGTTAAAGAGAAAGAATACTCCTCCCCCTTACCCCCGGGCGTCGAAGCCGATCGATGGGAGGGGGTGGGGGAGCGATTGGAAGCTTTGAATGTTGGGGCAATCGAAACCACGTTGGCGGCGATCAAAGGCAAGGGCACGCCGGCTGAAGCGCTAGTTGCACTCGAGGTGTGGCTCAGCGAGGAGCCCAAGCTTGCCAAGATGCCCAGCCTCATCGTCTATCGCCTGAAGGCCTGGGATTGGCCAGCGAAGCAGGCAGATGCTTCCGCCGCCGCGCAAAAGCGCGAGGCCGCAAAGCAAGCAAAGAAATTCCTTGTGCGCGAACTCAGTGTGAGTGCGCTGAGGAAGTTGCATGGCGAAGTCCTCTCGAACGACGAACAACAAAAGCACCCCCTCGGGCAGGAACTTGACGATGAAATCGCGCTCCGATTGTTTGCCGCGCATCTCGCGAAACGTCCGACTTCGCCGCCGGCAGGAAAACAAACCCAATGGCCTGGCGGTTCCTCAAAACCTTTTGGGTTTCAATCATGAATCCACACCGCAAGCCAACCCCTGCAATTGCTCAGCCGCGAGCAACTATCGGCGCTGGCTCAACTGCTGCGGGGCAGCGCGTACTTTCCGCTCGCGAGGAAAATCATCAAGACCGGCAACCCGGCCGAAAGCCCCCTGGCGGCCGAACGATTGCTGTCCTTGCTCAACTCCCAGGCGACGGGGGTGGCAAAGTGACGCTGTTGCCGCGTATCGATCCCGAGTTTGCCGCCCTGTGCACGCCCCACGCCACGGAGGAAATCGCGTCGCTGATCTGGCAGATCGCGGCGGACGGCTGCCGGGAACCGCTGACGGTCTGGCAGGAAACCGGTCTGCTGCTGGACGGCCATCAGCGCTATCGCATTTGTGTCGATCAAGGTTTCCCGTTTCGCGTGGTGGAGCGATCGTTCGCCGATCGCGACGCGGCCGCCGAGTGGATCGTGCTCAACCAGCTCGGGCGGCGGAATGTGACGCCCAGGGCTCGGGCCTACCTGGTCGGCAAGTTGTATCTCGGTCACCGCGGACCTCGCGGTAACCGACACGCTGTCGGTTGCACGGCCGCTCAGAAGGTGGCCGCGATGTTCAACACTTCGGCCCGAACCGTCGAACGCAACGGGCGGTTCGCCGCGGCCGTGGACGCGATTGTCGCCGCCGTGGGTCTGGAAGCCCGGGAGAAGCTGCTGGCGGCCGACTGCGCCATTTCGATGGCCGACGTGCCCTGCCTGGCGGACCTGCCAATCGACGCGCAGCGATTGGCCCTCGCGACTGGCCGCGTCGGCGCCTCGGGCGATGCCAGCACATGCTCCAACGCCGCAGTCCGCTGGGAAAAGTCCCTCCACGAAGTATTCACGCTGATTGCTTCCATGCGCGACGCTGGCGGCGTATGCCAACTTGCCCGCGGCTGGTCGCTAACCGAACGCCGACGGTATGCCCAGCGGCTGGCGGAAGTTGCCCGGGCGCTGGAGGAGGCGGCCGATGCGTTGACCGAAAGCGAGGTGCCCCATGCCCGATGAACGAGCGCGATTTGAAGCATTCCTCGCGCAGCACGTGGACGGTTGGACCGCGATTGACGAGCTGGCGGAACTGGCCACACAAGCCGAGTTGTTTGGAGAAGACTTTCGACGCGACGCGCTGACTTACGCCAAGAAGAATTACTTGCGGCGGATGATTCGGTCGCTCAAAGGCCCGGACGGTTTCCCGTTGATGGTTTCCGTGGAGCGGATCGGCACGGATGGCAAGAAGCGGCGAGTGTACCGCCAAGAGTCGCTGTTTGACGTGGACGATTACAAACAGGTGGTTCAGTTTCACGCCGCGCAGGCCACCCACCATCAAGGCATGGCCGGAGCGTATGCCGAGCGATGCAAAAAGCGGTTTGGCATCGATCCCCAACTGCGGCTGTTTTGAATCCACGGGTGCTTGCAGCCATCGCTATCGGTACTAGTGGAACTGGGACCAAAATAGACGCGAAGGCGGTTATCATCGGCCCCACGACGAAGCTGCCGGCGAAATGGACTTCGCCTCGCTATCCGGACCGCAAACCGCCCCTTCATGCGCACATGCGATCGGTTCGCCGCCTCTTGTCCGGAGCGGTTTCGTCGTCGTCGCCGATCGTACATTGGACCGGCGGCGGGGAAGTCCACCCCGCCGGCCGGTTCCTTCCACAGCCGTGCAAGGAGGCCCAACCATGTCTCGCCATCAAGAGTTGCGGGAAAACGCGAAGCAGATCTCGCTCTCCCGCATCCGCGCGGAAAAGAAGGCGTTGTACGAAGTCGAGTACAAAGCCTATCTCACCAACGGGGGCACGATCGATCCGCGAATCACGCTCGAGGAGTACATGATCTCGCGAGCCGCGGATGACGGCCTGTTCGGCGCACCGGGCCAACTGCCGGCAGGTTTCTAGTGCCGGCCTGGAAATGGGGCGATTCTCGTCCCGGCCCTAGGGTATGTCGCAAGAAATAGCTCGCTTCGCCGTTCATTTCCGGAGGATTCAAACCATGGCTCAATCGCTCTCTTCAGAAATCCAGCATCTGCGCCAGCAGCAAATCGAGGAATCCGAGGCCGCTTATCACGGCCTGGTTGCATCGCTCACGGCGGGCGAAACGGTCGACCCGGCCGATGCCTTGGGCGTGCTGGAAGTCGTCGGCAAAAGCGAAGCCGAGTTGGAAGCCGACGTCGCCCGACTGGAAGAGCGCAACGCGCTCAAGGCCAGCCTGGCGGAATTGCCGCGGCTCAAGAAAGAACGCCAGCAAATCATCTCCCAAATGGACAAGGTCAACGGCGAGCTCGAGAAGCTGCGCGAGGCGGAAGCCAGACTGGAAGAACTGCGATCGCAATCGACTCGGCTGCGGGGCCGCATTCGCAAGCTGGAATTGATCCAAGAAAAGCTGGCTCAAGGCGCGCCCGAGGCGATTCGTGAACGGCACAGGTTCATCAAGAAAAACCTGGCCGCCGCCAAGCGGGGAATCAGCGAATTGAATCGCGAAATCGTCCAACAGCAAATCGGCATTTCCGGCCTGGATGGAAAGCTGGAAACGTTGCATCGCTGCCGCGAACGGAAGTTGGTTCTACAGCGTCGCGACAAACATCAAACCATCCTGGAGGCCAAGCAGGAAGAACTGGCGTCGCGACAGGCCGCCATTGCCGAATGGGAAACCAAGCTGGAAGCGATCGAAGCGGAGATGCTGTCCGCATAACGGAATGGGTTTGAGCCGGCGGCAACGATCGTGTTGCCGCCGGTGCGGTCGGCGCCGCCGGCAGCCTGGCTCTGCCGGTTGACGGCGGCGTTTTTCGACTGGCGAGAAGCTGGATTTGGAACGAGGTGTCGAAAATGAAACCGCTGTTCTTTGTTCCCAACGCGAAAGCGGGCGACGCCGAACTGCTCGACGCCGTCGGCCTCGAGGCCCTGGGCCTCGATGAGCTGCGGGCCGTCGACGTGGCCGCCAGCAATCTGCCCGACGCGCTGCGGGAGCTGCTCCCTGAAGAGCAGGCCGACGCCGGCGGCTGCTGCCTCCGCTGGGGCGGGGAACCGTTCGCCAACGGAGGCCTCGCCGACTTCGAATGGCAGGCCGCCAAACCGTGGCCCGAGCGATCACTGGCCGCCGGGCGATTCCTGATGGGACGGCAAGGACCGGTGACGCCGGCGGACCTGGAGCGACCCAAGATGTTGGAATCGCTCCCCACGATCCTGGACGATGGCTACGCCTGGCAACTGCCGATCGCGGCCTACCTCCCCAAGGTGTACGGGATCCGCGCGAGCGACGGGCGCGAGACGTTTGACGTGGCGCCGGAATTCGTCGAGTACTGCGAGCTTGCCGCCGAGTTTCAGCAGGCCGCCTTGAGCATCGCCAACGGGCGGCCCATCCACTCGCTGAACGTCATGCACGCCTTCCGCCTGGCGGAACTGGGCCTGCGGATCAATTACCGGCTGAATCGTGACGTGGCCGATTGGCTGGGCATCCTGCGGGACGAAGACACGATCTTCTGGGCGGCCTGCGCCTCGTTCGAACTGCCCCGGTACAAGGAGCTGACCGAGCGCGCCAAGTCGGGCGACGCGATGACCCACCCGCGGTACCTGCAGGCGCTGCCATTTCTGAATGGCATGACCACGCCGTACAAGCCCAAGCTCTTCGACGCCATGCTGCTCGCGTTGAACGAACACCCTTCCCAACCCGGGGCCCGCCATGGCTAAGGATGAAGCCAAACTCAAGTTCTCCGCCGACGACACCGAAGTATCGCAGGCCTGGAGAAAGCAGTTCGAACACCTGGACCGGCTGGAGCGGAAACTCGACTCCGCCGGCAAGCATGCCCAAGCGAGCGCCGCGAAGGGTGAAAAATCGTTTCTGTCGTGGGGCCTCGCCATCGACACGGCAACCAAAGCCATCCAAACGTTCGCGGCCGAGGCGGAAGCGGCGAACCGGGCCACGCTCGACTCCGCCAAGCAAAGCGCGCAGGCAACGCGATCGTGGGACGCCAACCTTCGCAAACTGGGGCGTCAGTCTTCGATCTACGATCAGGGCGCGCTGGAATCGCTCGGCAAGCAGATCTCCGCCATCGCCCGCGACAACAACTTCACCCGCGACCAGGCGATGGCCGGCGCGATCGACCTGGTGAGCCGCGGCTTCGCGCCGGACGACGTGATTCAAGGGGGCGTGCTGAACGAGCTGCTCGGCAACATGTTGGCCATGAACCGCGAAGGCACCGATCCGACCCAGCACATTGGAGCCATGACCGCCATCTTGAACGCCTTCGGCAAGGAACTGACCGCCGAGAATCTGCGCGAAGCCGGACAACAAATCTGGGGCGGCTTCAAGGGAACCAGCCTGCAGGCCGAGCACGTGGCCCGCAGCGCGGCCGTGGCCACGGGGTGGCGAAGCTTCACCGATGGCACGCTGGAAGAGTTTGTCGCCAGCCAGGCGGTACTGTCCAACGTGCTGTTGGATCCCGGGCAACAAGCCACGGCCCTGCAGAATGTCTCCGCCAATTTCGCCACGGCCCGGAGCCAGCCCAACAAAGTGCGAGCCCTCCGCGAAGCCGGGCTGACGCCCGACAAGGTGGACTTTCAGGGCGAGGGCGAGGGGTGGCTGCCGTTCCTCGACTTGATGGCGGGCGTGAAGTCTCGCATGTCGCCCGAAGAGTGGAACGCCTGGTCTGCCACCATGGTGGAAAAATCGAACGTGCCAGGCTTCACGGCACTGATCGAAGGGCGCGACGAGATCCGCGAGCGGCTGGCATTTGCCGGGGACCGCGAAGCATACGAGCGCGACGTGAATTTTGGCCGCGGCGGGGAAGACGCAGCGGCTCGGCGGGCGGAGGCGAACGTGGAGGAATCGCGGTACCAGGCCGGCATGTCGGCCGTGGACATCTTCCGTCAGGAAATCGAAGCCAAGGGCCGCAAGATCGATCCGGCAACCGGCAAAGCCAGGCTGACGCCGCGGCAGATTCAGCTGTACCAGGAGTACTATGATTCTTTGGTTGGCGACGGCGAAAGCCCCGAAGACGCCCTGATGATGGCCGTCGGCATGAACGCCGCGGGCGGTCGCGACTTCTGGGGCCAAGTTGGGGGCGTCTTTTCGGGTGGCACGTGGAAAGACGCGTACCAGCAGAGCATTGTTTCGGCCGGGCGGAATCCCGAGTTGGTGACGGACATTTTCAAAGAACACCGCGAGCTGCTGGCGAAGCTGAACAGCACGCAGGAGAAACAGATTCAGCTGCAAGAGAAACTCCTGACGGTGCTCGGCGAAGAGGGCAAGATTGTGCTGGAGCACGATGGCGTTCAGCGGCCAGGCAAGAAGGTAGCGCCATAATTCAACCGCCGGTTCCGGTCCGGAGCCGAGCCACGCTAGCGGCCTGTCCCCGTTCGGTCTGCCGGACAATCGGCATCACGTTTAAAATCCAGGCAAGGAGAACGTCATGCCTGGACGTCGGCCGTTGCCCGTTTTGATCGTGCAGAAGGTGCGTTTGCTATTGGCCCGCGGTTGGGCGCATCGTCGCATCGCGGAGGAGTTGTCCATTGGCAAAGGCAGCGTGCAACGGATCGCTCATGGCGTGTTCGTCGCATCCGAGCGACTGCCTCGGCCGATTGTTTGCCCTGACTGTGGGCAAAACACTGCGGTATCTCCGTGCCACTCGTGTGGCCTGGCCATCCCCATCGACGCCCTGGGACCATCGCCCGACGCGGACCGTACGCTCACGGCTTCGCAGCGTGCGCGACTCGCTAAGACTCGAGCCCGCAAGCGTTCGGAAGGCGGCCGAGCGTACACTACACAGGAATGCACCGCGAAGTACGTCACACTTCGCGTCTATCGCGATCCTCGCGTTTAAGGGGCCGTTCTGTGTGTCCTGGCGCCCAAATCTTCGCGTGCGCGACGGCCCCCGCACCCCCCCCCCCCCGGGGGGGCTTTGGGTCCTTCTGGCCGGAGGGGGGTGGCGCGCGGTGTGCACACGGCGCGTTTTTTGCGCCTAAGGCGTCCGGAAAATGCCCCCCCACCCCCACCCTGGGGGAAAATTTTCGCCATCGGATCGCGCCATGGAGGGGCCAACTTGAATGCTCCACGTCGCCGCACGAATCGCACTCGCGAAGATCTTGATCGGCGCCCACGGTGCGCGCGATGTCGCCTGCCCATGATCTGCAAACATAGCGGCCGGCTGAAGCGCTATTACTACTGCGACGAATGCGGCCGCTCCGCGCAGCAGATGAGAAAGTAGTTGTTGCCGTCGCTTGATCTCAGCCACATCACTGATAGATTCAGAAGCGAAGAAACTCTCGCCGTAGGAATCTATTGATGCATTTAGCAAAGGGCCATCTGCCGGCCGCCGTGCGGACGTGGCAACGCGCCGCAGGATTCGCCTACGGGATCCCCTTCAGCGACGGCCGGCAGATGGCCCTTGATGATAGAAAATGGGGCTGTGTCCCCCGTGTCCTCATCTCGGGACCTAGTGGCCGAAATGGCCCTTTCGTGCCACCTTCTGACCGTAATTTCTTCTCATTCTTCGCACCGGTAGTGCGAACTCTAAGGCACGTTTCTGTAACACCTTCAAGACCGCTAAGACGTCATTCCGGGTCGTCCTCACACGGTAGAGGTCACTGGTTCGAGTCCAGTGCCGCCCACTCGCATATCTCTTGGCCAAGCAAAGACTTGCGCAACTGCCGCATCGGTAGAGAGGCCTGAAGGCGAAACGGATACAGCCGGATACAAACCGGGTTCGTCTCGCTCAGCCCGCAAGAGCATCTCACCGTGAAACTCCCCAAGTATCGCCATTTCAAGAAATGCAACGTGGCGTTCGTGGAAATTGCCGGCAAACGCCGTTATTTAGGTAAGTACGACTCGCCCGAGAGTCGCACTAAATATCAGCAGATCCTCAATGAGCTTTATCTGAAGCGGCACGGGCGACGGCCTGCAAATTCCGCATTCGATCAGCAGCAGCAGCAGTTATCCGTGAACGAACTGTGGTTGGCTTATCTCAATTACGCCGAAAACTATTATCGCGACCAAACCGCACCAATTGTAAACGGCAGTTGAATAATGCAGCGCTGGGGGGTCGAAGAGTGCAGCGCTCTTGTTCGGCTTTGGTCTGAATTGCGAGGCATCTTTGTGACGTCATAACCGTCGCCAGCCTCACGTTCAGCCAGGGCGGTCGGAGTGTATCACGACATGCAGATGTGGACCGAGATTCGTCGCCAAGTGCTGACGGCCGAGAACAGCAAGCGGGCGATTTGCCGCGAGTACAACATCCACTGGGGCACGCTGAAGAAGATCCCGGCTCATCCCGGTCAAACTGCCCCGGCCGTTGTGACCGACGTGTCGAAGAATTTCGGTTGGCGCTTTTCGGCGTAATGGACTCGGAGTGATGGATACTCGGCCGCGTCCTAAATAAGTTGTGCTAAGCCATCCGTGCTATCGCCGAACTTGTCGACGGCGATTCCCATCCGCTGCAGCATTTCAACGTAGAGGTTGCTCAGCCGGCGCGGGACCTAGGACAGCTCGGCCAAGCACTGCAGCACGTCCGGCAACCTGTCCAGCGAGGTGGTAGCGCGGTCCAGATCCCGTTCTAGCTCAAGCAGGGTTGCCACGGAGCCGGCGATCAAGGTCTTCCTGACAACGCGCCAGCAGTTCCTGGTTGAGCGCTTCCAAGCTCTCTACTTGGGGAATCGGCACCAGGAAGTTGCGGCGGGCGAAGCCCAAG
>JAANMT010000869.1_pt1 | contig 32004 bp, 20 predicted proteins | sample 7279711 | NCBI WGS metagenome assembly JAANMT01 (sample SAMN14094538, study PRJNA606508) | bioreactor metagenome | isolation source: A lab-scale SPAN reactor treating ammonium-rich wastewater day 1 | place: Ireland: Galway | collected 2017-01-16 | reverse complement strand
TCCTGAGAAGAGTGGAGGAAGAAAGTGAAACATTCGATAACGGGGTCAATGGTGGCATTGGTCACACCAATGCGTGAAGGGGCCATTGATTATCCGACCCTTGAAAAGCTTTACAGAATACACGCCGCCGCAGGAACCGATGCTGTTGTCATCTGCGGAACCACCGGCGAATCGGCCACCATGACCCATGATGAGCATCGTGAAATTATCGCCCATGCCGCCACCTTCTTTAGGAGTGAATTTCAAGGGAACAAACCCCTGCTGATCGCCGGGACCGGAAGCAACTCGACCCATGAGGCGGTCTCATTCACTGAATTTGCAGTGGAACAGGGAGTCGCCGCTGTTCTGGTGATCACTCCCTACTACAATAAACCAACACCCCATGGCCAGATCCTGCACTATGGTGAAGTCGCGCGCGCTGCTGCAGGCGTCCCTGTGATCCCATACAATGTTCCTGGCCGTACCGGTCTGAAAATGACCCTCGAAACAGTCCTTGAGCTGGCTGAGGTTGATAATATTATCGGGATCAAAGAAGCCAGCGGGGATATGGGATTGATCAGCGAAATCATTCGCCGTGCCCCCCGCGACTTTGTGGTTCTGAGTGGCGAAGACAACCTGACACTGCCAATGATGGCACTGGGTGCGAAAGGTGTCATTTCGGTGAGCGCCAACATTGTCCCGGTCGAGATCAAGCAGATGATTGACCTCTGCCTGGCGGACTCACTGGCCGAAGCGCAGAAGATCCACCATCGTTATTTCCAGCTGACTGAAGCTTTATTCTGCGAAACCAACCCGATTCCAGTAAAAACTGCGATGAACCTGATGGCAGGTTCCCCTGCACCAGGGAGCCAGGTCTGGCCTGATGCCGGAGAATTCCGGATGCCGCTGTGTGAAATGCGCCCGGGAACTCTGGAAAGACTGCGGCGGGAGATGAAGACTGTTCAGCTGCTTCCCGAGAAAGAGGTTGCCGTTCGATGAATCGTCACTCGCCCTTCTGGGCGATACTCGTTGTCGTGTTGATCAGTTCAGGCTGTGGATTCTTCAAAAGAGATATCAAAACAACCTCTGAAGCGCTGGAGGATGGTGGAGTCGCCTTCGACCAGCAGCAATCGGTGCCGAATGCCGGCCCATCTGAAGGAATGGTTGCCCTGGAGCAGGCCACTGAGGGGGGGGCACCCACTTCCGGCCAGGATTTGGGGCTGAGAGCAAGCAATGCTCCACTTCCCCCAAGAGAACCTGACTCGATTGCACAGGCTGCGCCAACCCGCAAGGAACCTCATGCAGATCCCTGGGCAGGTCCCGAGCCGAGCCAGAGCGGGTACGCATCGCCGGAACCCGCTTCAAACCAGGTGGCTGGAACTCCCCCCATCGAGGGGCCATCCATTCCACCTCAACCGGAAGGAAAACCAGTTGCATCCTCCCGGACATCCTTCAAGGACATCCCGGATTTCCAACCGAAAACAGCCACTCAGCCAATTACACAAACCAACCCCTTTGGAGATGAGCCGATCCTGGGTTCATCGATAGATGGGAATCCGCTGCTGGCCGATACGGGAAAATCATTCGAAAATAGTTTGCGGAGCGAGATGAACCAGTCCTTCAGCTCACCGGGGTTTCAGTCACTCGAGCTGAACTCGCCGCCTCCTGGCATTCAGGGGAACCCACTCGATAATGCGGCCAGGGCATTGACAGAGCGGGAGGCGGCTGCAACGAAGGATGGGCTTGATCTCGCAGGAGCGATCCACCCTTCCGGCCTTGCAGGACCGGAGGCTCAAGCCCAGCCCCCACAGCCTGGATTTCAGCCGCTGGCACCAGAAACACTTGCAGAAACCTCCTTGCTCGGAAACCAACAGACAATCGATCAAATGGGGGCTTCATTGAAGGGATCAGCCGAGCAACCGCAGAGAGGCTTCCAACCACTGCCACCGGAATCTCCATCCCAAACAGGACCCGAGGCAGGCAATGCAGCTCCGGCACAGACAAAGCCCCCAGAAGCCACCAACCGGAATGCCCGACATGATTTCGGGCCATCAGCCACTGAAATACCACCTCCCAGGAAGCCCGCTGCTGATCGCCAGGAAGAGAAGATCCTCCTCTCACAGACCGCTGGAAAGAATGACTTGACCCTTGCCCGAAGTGAAGCCGACAAACCTGCAGGGAATGCCCCGAACGAGGTTCTGCCGGATGCCGAGACTTTGAAAGAATTGGGAATAAAACAATACAAGGCCAGCCGCTTCGATGAGGCGATCCAGACCTTCCGGAAGTATCTGGGGGCCTACCCGGATGAGAATCAGGAAATTCAGTGGCGCATGGCTCAGGCGCTGTTCCAGAGCAACCGTTGGGGTGATGCGGAGACCGAGTTCGACAAGCTGCGGGGTTCACCGCGGCCGGAATTTCGAGCCGATGCCATCTTGAAATTGGGATTGATCGACCAGATCCGTGGTGATAAGGATGGCGCGCGCCAGCACTGGAAAAATGTGGTGGATAACTATCCCAAGACAGATGCAGCCACACGCGCCTCCAAGCTCCTGGCGGAAACACCTTGACTCTTCTGCAGTCCCAAAAACCGGTTCGGATGACCATTGCCATCATCGAGGATGATGATGACCAGCGGGTTCTGATCCGCCATGCCCTCGAACTGCGGGGTTACCAGGTACGAGAATTCATGTCCGCCGAAGAGGCATTTGGCTGGAACAGTTCCCGGCAGCAGGGAGCTGCCCCGCCAATCGGCACCGCCGATTTGATCCTGCTGGATATCAAGCTGCCAGGGTTGAGCGGAATCGAAACCCTGCAGTTGATCAAAGAGACCCCCCGGTTGCGTTCTATTCCCGTGGCAATGCTGACAGCTGAAAGAACCAGCGAAACAGTCCTTCATTGCATCCGTTCCGGGGCTTCGGATTACTTTGTGAAACCACTGGATCTGGCGGAAGTGATGCGGCGGATCGACCGCCTGCTTTCCGATCCTGGGGGGCTGCTGAATCGGACAGCGGCAATCGACCTGAAGTGGGGATTTCAGGACTTCCTGATCCGTGAGCTGCGGCGTTCGGAGCGCTGTGACGACCCTCTCTGCATTATCCTGGGTGGGATCCGCCGCGGGCCGCAGGCTGAAGATTCATTCTCTGCGGACCAGATCGATGACCTGTGGGCCCAGCTGCCACATGAGAAAGGCAGTGAAAGGCAGGCTGTTGAAATTTTTACTCAGGCCTGCCAGAGAGTGCTCCGTGAATATGATGTGCTTGTCCCTTTTGGGACAGGAGAATTCGCAGGCATATTCCCCGGCACAGACCGTTCTGCTCTTCAGGCAATTCTCAGAAAACTGTTTGGAATTTTCCAGCAAAGACACGATCTGCCACCGCTCCAACGAACCGAGAGATGGGTTCTGCTGGTTGGAGGAGCGAATTTTCCCGTTGATGGACGAGACCGACTGACACTCTTCACCGCAGCAGAGGGGCAGCTAGCCGATACCCCCCCACCCAGGGAAACATTCGTGGTCGACCCTGATGATCCAGTTCATCTGAAGACTGTTCAATGCCCCGGCTGCGGCCACCATTACACCTATCCGAAAATGGCTTCCAGAAAAATCAAAGCCATTTCACGGGAAAGTGATCTGCGCATTGTTTATGAGGATCTGGATCCCCTGTTTTATGGAATTGCGGCCTGCCCGGATTGCGGCCTGGCGGTGCTGGAAAACGAGCTGGCACAGATCAAGACACTCGACCCGCCCGCCTTCGGCTGGCAATACCAGGCTCATGAATCCGGCAAGCCATTTACCCGGCCTTCTCAAACGGTCGTTCCGGAAGAACTCGCAAAGCGGTTTGCCCCTCCCTATGAAACCTGGCTGTCGAAGGAGGCATCCAGCGCATCGGCACTGCGGTTTCCGAAAGACGACCCGGCCATCAACCGCCTGATCCAGCAGGCCAGGCCTTCAGACTCCCTCTGGATCACAAGGGAAATGGCGCTTGCACGGCATCTGCTTGCCCGGGAAACCTACCATGCAGCAGGAGGCTCTCCCTTCAGGCGGGCGCGCATCGCCCATCGCATCGCCTGGCTGCATCGAATCGGAAATGAAAAAGAGCTGGAGGCCCGGTTTCTTTCCGAGGCTCTGAATTTTTATCTGACTGCATTCCATTTCGAAGAATTAAGAGAGGCTCGTCCGACTGAAATCGAGATCTTTTACCTGCTGGGTGAATTATCCTTCCGACTTGGAAAGGAGGAGGATGCAGTCGCGATATTTGACAAGCTGGTGAAGGATCCACGGCTGGAGGGAAATGAAGCCTTTCGCCGCATGGTCCGCCGCCGCTGGTATGAAGCCCGCCATGAAGACCCGGCACAAGCCTGAAGGAGTTGCTGTTTCATCGAATGGAACCGAAAGAAAAGCACAATCTGCCTGAACAACTGGCAGAGAATATCATTGAGGCTCTCCATGTGGAGAGAGGTTTCTGGGCCAGGCTGCGGAGGCATTTCCTGGCCGGGCTGCTGGTTTTAACCCCGCTGGGAGTGACCCTGTGGGTGGTGTCATGGCTGGTGAATCTGGTCGATGGAAAAACGCGCCACTTTCTGACACGGGTGCTGTCACAGTTTGGCCTGGACTACAGCTTCACACTTTTTGGCCACAACTATTCGGTGATCCCATTCGGTTTCGGAATCCTGATCGTGTTTATCGGCATCTGCTTTGCCGGGATGATCACCGGCAACTTCATCGGCAACTGGTTTCTGAAAATTATTGAAGCAGTGATTCGCAGGGTTCCCGGAGTGAGCTGGGTTTACAATGCCGCGAATCAGATGAGCCAGGCCTTTTTTAATCGAAAAACAAACCTGCTCGAATCAGTTGTCATTGTGGAATACCCACGGCGTGGCATGTTCGGAATCGGATTTGTTACCGCAAGGGATATCCCCAATCCGCTCCAGGCTGATGGAGGCAAAGTCAATGCTGTCTTTATCCCCACGACTCCAAACCCAACCTCTGGTTTTCTGCTGCTGATTCCACATGATGAATGCATTTCAACCCAGATGACAGTCGAGGAAGGGATGAAGGTGGTCATCAGCGGGGGTGTGGTTATCCCGCCCCTGTTAAAAAAACCTGATTCTCCTGTGGATCCGGAAGATGCAGCCTGAGCATGACCGGGACTGTGAGGCCCTGAAGTGCTGGTGTGATTGGGGGAAGGATCGATCGGCAACTTTCTTTCAGAGCATCGAATGGGCTGAAACAATCGCAGCGCATTTTCCCGGTTATTCTCCTGCGCCTTTGCGTATCGGAAACTGCCTGATTCCTCTCATGAGGTTTCATCGCTGGGGGTGGCTCTCGGATTCGCTGTATGGTTTGCCCTTTATGACACCTGGGGGAATTCTCTGCCGGTCAGAGCCATCGCTGGCTGATTGGGAGGCCTGTTTCGAGGCACTCAATAACCTCCAGATTGGCTCACTGGCTGTGGTATTCCCTTTCGGAACCGAAATCCCGGAAACGCTCATGGGGTCGATTGAGCTGCATGCCACACATGTCATTGACCTGCAGGAGGGATGGGATTCAGCCTGGAAGCATTACACCCAGAAGGGGCGGACTTCCACACGAAAAGCGGAAAACCTGGGTGTTGAGGTTGTTCAGAGCAAACAGGCGGACAGCCTCAAAGAACACTGGAAAATTATTCAATCCTGTGAAGAAATATGGAAACCCGATCCGAAACCAACCCATGAGTTCGTCCAGGATCTTTTGAAACTCGCAGCTGCAAGGCTGTATCTGGCTATGTTTGAGGGTGAAGTCAAGGCATCGGTGCTGGCATTCTTTCATACAAGGGAAGTCTTTTTCTGGCAGGGGGCACGCAAGAGCGAAGGATGCCCTCATGGCATTGTGAATCTGCTGTATACCCGAGTTCTCCAGGATGCATGCCGCGAATCAATTCCTTATGCGAATCTGGGAGGGAGTCTCGGGATGGAGGATCTGGTACGATTCAAAGAATCATTTGGAGCCAGGGCTTTTCCGGTGCCAATTTTCAAGCGAAAGCATTCATTGCTGAAGATGATCGGAAGAGGTCCGGCCAGGAGGAGTTCATAAAATGGGAGTTAAAAAGCCGCTGAAGGCTTATCGGAATGAGAAGTTTTTGAACAGCCCGGATGCACGCCTCATTCGTATTATGGCGGAATACCTGGAACCCGAAAGCCGTTTTCATGATTTCAAGATTCATGACACCATTGTCTTTTTCGGGAGTGCGCGCAGCCTGCCCTTGGATAAGGCCAACCAGAACTGGAAAGACCTGGAAAACCGCCAGAAGAATATCCCATTTGGCCCCGCGGAAAGAAAAGAACGTGAGAAAGCCCTCCTGGCTTTGAGGATGGCGGGATATTACGAGAATGCACGCGAACTTTCCCGCAAGCTGACTGAATGGTCGATGGGGCTGCCGGGAAAGAAACGCCGATTTGTGGTCTGTTCCGGGGGCGGCCCGGGGATGATGGAAGCAGCCAACCGCGGAGCGCTCGAGGCAGGCGGGGTATCGGTCGCACTGAACATCAGCCTCCCTTATGAACAGCAGCCGAATCCCTATGTCACGGATTCCCTGTCCTTCGAGTTTCATTATTTTTTTATGAGGAAATTCTGGTTTGTGTATCTGGCCAGGGCCTTGGTCATCATGCCGGGTGGGTTCGGGACTCTGGATGAGGTAATCGAAGTTCTGACCCTGATACAGACCCACAAGCTGAAGAAAAGGATTCCGATTGTGCTGTTTGGTTCGGAATACTGGCAGCAGGTCCTGAATTTCGATGCCATGATACGCTGGGGAATGATCAACCCCAGTGATCTGGAACTGTTCAAAGTCATCGATACTGTCAGCGAAGCCTTTGAATACCTGAAAGACGAGCTGACACAACTCTATCCCTGAGGCCTGAAGATGACAAAGGCAATCCTTGCGGTGGATCTGGGGACCTCACGGCTCCGTGCTGGCCTGTTCGACCGGTTCGGCACATGCCTGGCTGTTTCTGCCTTCGAGTATCCAATCATAAGCAATGCTCCCGGAGCGGCCGAACAGGACCCGGAGAAGTGGCTGGAAGGGCTGGGAAGGACCGTTCAGGATGTTCTTGGGAGGCACCCTGTCTCTCAGATCGAGGGAATGGCTTTCAGCGGGCAGATGCATGGCACAGTCCTGGTGGATCAGAGTGGAGCTCCGCTCTGCCCGGCCATCATCTGGTGTGATCAGCGCGGAGGAGAAGCGGTTCAATGGATTCGTGAGGAAATCGGTTCGGAAAGGTATGACCTGATCACCGGCAACCCGCTCGCTTCCGGTTTTCAAGCTGCCACACTGGCCTGGATCAGGACTCAAAATCCCGAGCTGCTCCAGAAAGCCGAGCAGGTCTTTCTTCCGAAAGACTTTCTGATTCATTGCCTCACAGGAGATAATGTAACTGAACCGACCGATGCAGTCTCAACCGGCCTGCTCGACCTGAATCTGCCGGGAGGCCATTCTCCTCATTGGTCCGAGGAACTCATCGGCCTGCTTGGAATGAGGCGAGATCAGTTCCCTTCCCTTCGTCCATCCCTTCTACCGCAGAACCTGAAGATGGCTCACGAGAGTTCCAGACGGTTCGGCCTGCCTGAAGGCCTGCCGATTCTGGCATTCGGGGGGGATGCGGTTCTGGGGGCCACCTTTACACTGGGTGACCGTGGAGCCAACCAGGCGGCCGCATTGATTTCGAGTGGGGGCCAGCTGCTCGTCGCAAGAGACCAGGCATACCCCGCTCCGGATCAGGGAATTCATCTTCTGCCGCAGATGCAGCCGGGGAAATGGTTTTCCATGGCGGCTTTCCTGTCAGCTGGGCTTTCACTGGAATGGTGGAGGCAGGAAATCGAATCTTTCACCGGCCGGCCCATGGAGATGGAATACCTTCTCGATGCAGCGGGGAAGGTTCCTCCAGGAAGTGAGGGGTTGTGCTTTGTGCCTCATATCGCTGGAGAGAGGACCCCATTGCTCGACCCGGATGCACAAGGGTCATTCTGGGGGATCCATCGCACACACACCCTGGGACATTTTGCCCGTGCCATCCTCGAAGGGGTTTCGATGAGTTTTCGGCAGGGGCTGGAAATCCTTGAAACGACCGGAGGCCCCATCAAATCGCTCCTGATCGGTGGCGGCGGCTCGAAGAGTCCTTTGTGGTGCCAGATCTTCGCCGATGTCACCCAGAGGGAGGTTGGAGTCCTTCAGGACCTCTCGGAAACCTCCTTAATTGGTGCAGCTCTGGCAGCGGCTCAGGGAATCGGCTGGGACTGTTCTTCCTTGCATCCGAAACAGACAGGCAACTATAAGCCGAATCAGGATCATTCATCAGTCCTCAGCCGGAATTATGCCCAGTTCAAAGAAATGCCATTGATTTTAAGGCAGATGCGGCAGAAGTAATCACTCCTGAACACCCAACAAGTTGTGGCCACGGACTCTCTGGATTCAACCTGTAGTATTCTCCACTCCCCCTAATCCAACCATGTAACCGCCTGAATAATTTTGCTTTAGATATGCATCTCTCGATTCGATATTAAAGAAGAATCGAGATCAGGGTCACACTGTGAGGTGACTGATAGGGGCATGGCTCTTGAAACCAGGGGAGGCGGCTGACATGGGGCTTAATCGATTGAGGGGAATGTGGCTTTCAGAGGAAGAACCCGGCCAGGCATTTTTATTCAAGGATATTCGTTCAGCATCTGAAGCCCAGTTCGAGGCAGAAGCCTCACGGAAGCCGGCACGAGGAGAGGAACGAGTCGCGCAACTGCCAGCCCGTTCCGGATCGGAGAACCAGTTCAACGCGATGGGTGAGCAATTACGAATGTTGCTGGACCAATGCCTGGATGTGGTCCACAAGGACCCAGAGGTTGCACTGCGTGGAAGGACTGCGGAATGGGACATCTGGTTCGATGAACCCCTGCTGTCCTCCATCCGAACCAGTTCGCTCCCGCTCATGCTCAAGCTTCGCCTGCTGGCCTTCATGACAGTCATGCTTCCATTTCTGGATGAGAGGGAACAGGAAAGGGTGCGTGCTGCGATTGCCCATCTGACTTCGCCCGAGACAGTCTCCTATGGGGAAATCCTCACTGAACAGGACCTCATTCATACCCAGTGGCTGGTCCGCGGAGTGAGAAGGTCACGTGATATCCAGGGGCAGATGGAAGCCCTGCGCCGCAGCATTTTACGTCGGGTTCCGAATCGCCATACCATCAGTTAAAAACGAAGGATAGTCAGTACCTGGGGAGAATCGTTTCGTCCTCGCTGGCGAAACGAATTTCGAGGCGCCCCGATGCCCCATTGATCTTCCCCTGCTGTTCCCCTGCTTTGCCTTTGAGGAGAAGCAAGGGTTTCTTCTGCCAGCTTGCCGAACGGATCCTTTCAGAAGGCCCCACAGCCACCCTCCCTTCATTCCCGGAGATCTCAAGATCAGCAATCCAACTTCCCTTCTTATTAACTTTCAGATCTTTGATGTGAGAGACTGCATCGATCTGGATGAAACCACCGCTTTTATCTTCAAATCTGGCCCCCCATTGATTGCTGGAGATATCCCAGAGCCTGTCACCGATTTTCAGATTTTTGAGTGTCATCCTGCTGGAGGAGTTATTCCCCAGACCGAAACCCAGCCCATCAGGGGTTGTTTTGACAATCTGGGAAAGCTCTGCGAGGGCATTGACCACCTGGGCCAGGCCGGAAGCGAGATCATCAGTCCGCCAGCTGAGAGGCCCGATATGGGCGGGCTGACAGACCGGAGGGCTGGGTGGCGAGGCCTCCTCGCCCGGATTGTTCTGGCAGCATGTGCTCCAATGATCGAGAGCTGACTGCAGAGAGGCAATGCCCGCAGGTGATGAGGTCTTGAACAGGAGGGGAAGCTGCCGATTCAGGAGGCCAGACTCCAGAGCTGGAGAGCCAGGAAAAAAAAGATGGCAACAGGATGAAATTGCATGGATCAGTCCCTGCACCTGAGCGGGTGTGAAATGTTCCGGCGAGGGTGTTTCACCGGGGTGTGCCGCTGATTCAGTGGAAGAGGCCAGCATGGCTGAGCTGGACAGCAGGACATCGGTCCACCACCCGGATTTCTCTGCCAGGGACGCATTGAGGCGGGAAAAATCCCCTTCGATCTGGAATTGGGCATTCTGAGAGGATGCGCGGGCCTGAGCGATCGATTGCCCAGCTGCCGAGCCGGTCTGATGCTCTTCATTGGGCTGCCAGAGACGTATCGGCTGGCCTGCTTTGACCGGAAATTCCAGAGAAATCCTCTCGGCATCCTGATGGTTCAGCGGGGGGAGGTGTGACGGAGGAAGATTGGAAGAACGTGACTGGCTGCTGCTCCAGGTAACAGGTTCATCGACATAAAATCGAATCGTTTCCCCTTCAAGAGGGACCAGGTTGATAAAGGTATTTCCGCCTTCCAGGGTGAATGGTGTGCCGCCAGGTGATGAAAACGACAGGCGAACAGCGCCATCCCGGTTGGAGATGAATTGGGAAAGAACCCTGTCATGGGAATGGCTCCACTCCCATGTCAATGTGGGAAGATCTTCTGCGCGTTCGAAAGGGCCGGAATCTTTCCAGTTGAAGCCGATAAATGGATCGATGTGAGTGTATGCGAGTTCGGTGAATTTCTGGTCGAGATAATATTCACCCAGCCAGCCATCCAGTTCACGCCCCGGATCTCCTGTTTGAGGAATCAGTGGACCCCAGGAACCGCCTGGTGTCCGCCAATCGACAAAGATGAAGGCGGTATCGGTCGATTCGGAATACTCCACTTCAAAGCGATGCCGTTTAGGGCTGAGGTGGACTGTTCTGGTAACACCCTGGGGTGAATGGTCTGCCTGCAGGAAGTTTTCCCCATCGAGGCGGAGGAGCGCCCGGTCATCGGCACGCAGGCGTATTTCACAGGTTGTTTCTCCCGGGAACCAATGTCCTGTCCAGCGAACCGAAAAGTTATCCTGTCGATCGGGTGGACCGGCGGGCCAGGAGCACAGGCAGTAAGAATCATTCTTTCCAGATTCTCCTTTCAGAATGCCAGCCGGAGTAAAAGAATGGCTACCGCCGGGATGTGTCATCAGGTCCACCTGAATGCAGACTGCCGGGAGGTGCTTATCCGACAGAACAAACTGATTCCACCCCAGCCAGACGCAGGGATGGAGTTCCAGAGCGGAGCTGGGCCGTGAAACCCCCATCAGAATGAACAGGATCAGTGGCAGGATTTGTCTTTTCACAGTTCTCTTTATAGAGTAAACCAGAATTATGCCCTCACGCCACCTGTGCTCCATCCTGATCCCGCATTTCAACAATCCATCACTCATTCAGCCCTGCCTCCAGTCCCTCCAGGGACTCTCGAAAAACTCCCCGCCTTATGAGGTCTGCATCATCGATGATGGTTCGACCGATGAGAGTGTTTCTTTTCTCAAACGCGAATTTCCTTTATTTCGTGTCATTCAACGTGAAGAAAATGGAGGATTCATCGAGGCGGTCGAAACCGGGATCACCTCGACCGAAGGGGAGATTCTGGTTTTCCTGAACAATGACACCTGGGTGGAACCGGACTGGTTGCTTCATCTTGCAGATCCCCTGATCGAGGGAAAAGTGAATGGCGCCTGTGGAAGCATTCTGATGGATTGGGAAGGGCGGGAGGCTCTGTTCAGGGGTGTGAGTGTTAATTATCTCGGATATGGCTTTGAGGAGCGCGGCACTCTTCCAGATCCAGACTCAGCGATGATCCCGGTTCTATGCCCATGCGGCGGGGCGATGGCAATTTCACGAGATTTGTATGCCACCAGCGGAGGATTCGACCGTGATTACGGAATGATCTATGAAGATCTCGATCTGGGCTGGCGATTGAACCTGCTTGGATATGACTGTTTTCTGATTCCATCCTCCCGGGCCGGGCATCGCGCTCATGCTTCACTGGGGAGGAAATCATTCGAAAAGAAAGCGCGCAACTACCTCCTGAACCCTTTGAGAACAATCTTCAAAAACTGGGATGAAGAGGATCATCTCGAGCATATTCAGATGGCGGTCACTCTGGCGCAGGCACGAGAAAGGATCTGCCTCTCCGGGCAGCAACATCCTGGAGGCTTGAAGGAACGTCTCGCGGGTCTGTTCAGCCGGCCTGCCTCAGCCCCCCTGGTAGAATCCCTGGTGGTGCAGGAGGAAGCGGCCCGCACCCTGGCCAGTGCGCGAAAATATCTCCAATCCCGGCGGAAACGGTCCACCCGGGAACTATTCGATCGCTTTGTTCCACACCCAACTCGTCCATGGTTCTATGATGAAGAGCAACGGGTGCTGCTCGAAAAAGGCGGCTACTGGGACCTGGAGAAGAAATTGTACCTGAGGGGAGGAATGATCGGATGGAAGTGAATATGACAACTGCCTGAGAACTTTCCGGAGAAGCGGACATTTTCTTGCAGTTATTGCAACCTGATACTGGCTTTTTGATATCAGGACCCACAGCACACTCAACCCGACGACGGAAATCCCCGCCCGTAGCTTTCCATTTTCCGATGGGAATCAGTATGGGACTGCCATTCTGCGGTCATGCATCCACAAAGGGAGTTCACCCGTTTTCCAAAGGGGGCACGTCATACCGTGCCCCTACCCAAATGGCGCTCTATGGAACGAGAACCTTATATCAAAACAAAAGAAACACATTTTTTTTATTGACACTTGAACCAGCAGTGTTACCCTGCCCCGTACTCACTCCCGTCTGACTCAACCGGACGCGGAAACTCTGCATTTGCCTCTGTTTTTTATACCTGTCATTCGAAGATTCCTGTGCACACTGGAATCATGGTTATAAATGAGAGGTTCCTGATGATCGTCAAACGAGTAACCGCATCGCTATTGCCTGTGCTTATATACTGCCAGATTCTGAATTCGCTTTCTGGTGCCGCAGTTCCTGAACCCTTGATCCCCGACGAAATCGTTAACAACAGGGACAAAGGGTCTTTTCAGATCAACCCAGGAAACTGCGCCAATGAGCAATTGGGGCCACCCGATCAAACATTTACGGATGGTTCATACTTTGATATGTACACTCTTCAGTGGCCCGGCGGTGACTTGAATATTACACTGAGCACTGAGATTTTTGATGAATATTTGATCCTCTTCGAACCCCCGGGTTTTCCGAGTGGAAACCGAATTGATATTGATGATCCTGATTTTGATCTGCCTGAGGTTTATTCAAGAGCTAACGCACCGGCAGGTGTTTATACGATTCTGGCAAACTCTTATCAGGAAGCTACCGGTGCCTATCTTTTGTGTGTGAGTTCCGGTTCGGGTCCTACAGCAACTCCATCAGGCACGCCAACATCAACAAAGACCCCCACACCGACTCCATCCCAGACCCGAACTCCAACCCTGCCCATCAAGACACCGACCCAAACACCAACCTCGGGAGGAGCCTCTCCGATTGAACGGGCTGACTACAACTGGGATGGAGTTATCGACTCCTCGGATTTATCACGCTTCCTTAAAGAATGGCAGATTCCATCGGCAGCAGCGGATATCGATGCCAACAACCATGTAAATGACAGAGATCAGTGGGCATTTGCAGCTGTCTGGTTCCGGAAAAACCTGAAGGCAATCCCCACCCGGGTGAATGCAATAATCAGTTTGATCAATCAGGTTCCATTCCAATCCAAGCTCAAGCTGCGGAATACCAACAGCCTGCTGAGGCAGGGAGCCCCGATTGTCTTTCCTGAGCTATCCGAACTGATCCAGATGGGCAGTGATATCGTTCCGCTCATTCTGGATTCCTTCAAGCAACCTCCCGCGCTGTATGACGATATCCCGCTGAGCGGGCTTGCCTATGTCCTCGAAATGATCGGAGATACACGTGCCATTCCAGTTCTTGCAGACTGGTTGGAGAGCTCCATGTCCTCGGATGTGCTCCATGCCCCAGATTTCGTCACCCATACCCTCAAGGTTCTGGATGGCCAGAGTGGGCTGAATACCAGTGGATATCATTACCTGGCTGAGGAGATGCTTGATACGATCGCCCAGGCACGCATCGGGATGATGGCTAAGCTGTCAAAATGTTGTGACTGCGCAGACAAGGCCACCGGGGATTCCGAAAATTCCTGCCAGAAATCCCTCCATATCAGCGGAATTAACTCTCAGGGGCAACAGGTCACTGTGTCAATCAACTACAGAGTATTCAAATATTCCACTCTGCAACTCATTGACAATGCCTCCGATCCAGGCAAGAAAGCCAAACTTGTTGAATTATATGACTCTTACGTAAGTGCTGATGACACCCGTTATGGTGGCAGTGAGTATGTCCCAGTTGATGGGGCGAAAGCCGGCCACCAGTCCAATTGTGGGGGAACGGTCTGCCGCCGGGTCATCAATGAACTGGCCCTCGCCAAAGGCATCCCGATCAATCTGGGAGAGGGAACTGCCAATGCCGATGATCTGACCAGCCTCGGGAGGATTTTCGGGGATGAGGTGCCCCTTTCAGGGATCGATAAAACCACCATTATTTCCCATCTGTCCAAACCCACTGGATCAAGCATCCATGTTGAGGTTCCGATCGCAACCAATGGCCAGAATGCCACTGTTCTCAGCAAAGACCAGCAGGGCTTGATGCGGCAGCACACTGTCAATATGAATGGATATACCAATCAGTTCAAAGGGTTTTATTCAGCCTATGACTCAGCTTTTTATCAACCGACCATCCTCGATACAAGGTTTTACAGGATCAACCCGAACCGGATTGTCAGCATCGTCATCGACAGCAGTGCCTGCGCCTGCAATCCAAATGCTCCTGATGCGATACCAGTGACAATTTCAAAGCCATCTGAAGCTGAAACAACCCAGCGGGTGGTGACAGTGGAAGGTTCGGTAGGAGATTCCAATGTAACCTCCGAAGCAGTCATGAGAGTCAATGGCACTCCCCAGCAGATTGCAATCATGAATCAGAGCTTCTCAGCAGTGGTCGTCTTGAGAAGCGGGGACAACCTGATTGAAGTGTATGTTGAAACACCCGATGGGCGCCGTGGCTGCACGAAGAAATCAATCAAATCCACCACTCCCAGGACCAGCATTTCAGCCACGCTGACCTGGAGCCTGGATGAATGCGATGTGGACTTGTATGTCACCCAGCCAAACGGTCAGACAGCCTGGTATCGGAACAAATCTCCTCTGCAGGGTGGGCGCCTGGATGTGGATAATACACGTGGGTATGGTCCAGAGAACTATTTTTTGAGCGCTCCTGAGGGATCCTCAATCCCGACTGGCACATACACCATCCGGGTCCATTATTTCCGTGACCGGAAAGTGACTGCCCAGCAGCCGATTGCCAGGAGCGTGGGATGGAGGGTGGTCCTTTTACTGAATGAAGGCACCCCTCATGAAACACGAGAGGTTCTAGCGGGATTTCTTTCACAAGCCAGTTCCGCAAATGACCAACCTGGTTCTGCTGGACCGGATTGGGCAACGGCAACGTCGCTTGATTATCAGATCCCAGGCCCCTGAGGAAGGAATTGTGCCAGCAGGCCGCCCGAGCGAACTGAAGATTTATTTAACTTTGCATCCGGTTGTGCCACCAACCCTTCATGGCGAACAGTTCCTCAAATCCTCAAATTGGCCCCTTTTGCAGGATGAAGAACCGATTTATAATATTGGCAATAAAACGTTGAGTTCTGCTTGCACGCAGAAACGGGGGACCCATTTTTCCGGGGCGAATCACCACCAAGGTGAGGGAAACCTTTCGTTCCCAGCCCGTCAGCTAACCTCGTAAACGCCGAAGGGAAGTCCTCCCTGTCTGGATGGATATTCCCATCTGTTCTGGATTAGGAGGATCGCATTATGTCCCATTCGGACCTTGAAGGTGGATCACCGGATCTGCCCAATCTGTTTCATGAAAGCGCCTGGAAACGATTCACCCTGCGCCTGTTCGGAAAACCGAAAGACCTGTTTGACCCCGGCATCTATCACCGACTGTCCCTGATGCCCATCCTGGCCTGGATTGGCCTGGGGGCGGATGGCCTGTCTTCTTCAACCTACGGTCCTGAAGAGGCATTTCGAGCTTTAGGCGGCCACACCTATCTGGTGATCGGGCTGGCGCTGCTAACCGCTGCTACAGTTTTCATTATTTCGGCAGCCTACGGCCATATCATCGAAAAGTTCCCCCATGGCGGGGGTGGGTATGTGGTCGCTACAAAAACATTGGGGCACAAAGTCGGGGTCATTTCTGGCTGCGCGCTGCTGGTCGATTATGTATTGACCATCTCGGTTTCGATTGCAGCCTCTGGCAATTCCCTTTTCAGCCTCCTTCCATTGGAATGGCACTCCTTCAAGCTTCCGTTTGAGGTATGCCTGGTATTGTTTCTGACCGTGCTGAATATACGTGGAATCAAGGAATCCATTCTCTTTCTGGCTCCGATTTTCCTCGTGTTCCTGGCATCTCATATCATTCTCATTCTGTGCGGGATGGGATTCAGCATTTCGCATCTGGGCGAGCGTGTCATGAAAGTTCAAACCGATTTTTCAGATGGGTTGAGCACCCTGGGAGTGTTTGGAATGCTGCTGCTCTTTGCACATGCATTCTCCATGGGGGGTGGAACCTACACCGGAATCGAAGCTGTCTCAAATGGGCTGGCAATCATGCGGGAGCCACGGGTAACCACAGCCAGAAAAACAATGTTCTACATGGCTGTTTCTCTGGCATTTACATCTGCCGGACTGCTGTTCTGCTTTTTCCTCTGGGATATCAACCCGGCCAGCGGGATGACCATGAATGCCTCACTGATAACTCAAGTGTCCTCCTTCCTGCCGGCGGGAGGCACCTTCCTGTGGATCACGATCCTTTCTGAAGGAATCATCCTCATCGTTGGAGCGCAGACAGGATTCCTCGATGGCCCCCGGATTCTGGCAAACCTGGCGGTCGACTCCTGGCTGCCACGGCGCTTTGCTTCTCTGTCTGAAAGGCTCACCACCATGAATGGCATTCTCCTGATGGGAGGTTCGGCCATATTGCTGCTCTATATGACACAGGGGGTCATTCATCATCTGGTGGTGATGTACAGCATCAATGTTTTTATAACTTTCTCGCTGTCAACCATGGGAATGTTCCTGTATACCTGGAATCACCGAGCCAGAAATCCCGGCTGGAAGAGGCTGGCCATCCTGTTTCTGATTGCATTCCTTTTATGCTCCACAATTCTCCTGATTACCTCCATCGAAAAGTTCCATGAGGGGGGATGGATTACCCTGGTCATCACAGCTTTATCGGTGGCTCTCTGCATGATGATTCACCGCCACTACCAGACTGTCGGAGCAAAACTTCAAAGCCTCTATTCAGATCTTGAAAATCTGGAAACTCTCCCGGTTAAGCACTGTGGCACATTCGATCCAAGCCTGCCAACTGCAGCAGTCCTGGTGGGTGGTTACAGTGGATTGGGAATCCACACTGTATTGAATATATTAAAGGAGTTCCCAGGTTTTTATAAAAATCTGATCTTCATTTCGGTTGGCGTCATCGATTCGGGCGATTTCAAAGGAGAGGGTGCGGTCGAAAACCTGACTTTACGGACTCGCCTGTCGCTGGATAAATATATTGCACTGGCCGAAAGGATCGGTCTGCCGGCAAAGTCTGAATTCGGAATCGGCACGGATGCAGTCGATGAGGCTGTCAAGATCTGCCAGAAGGTTTCAGAAGAATATGGAGGGATTACATTCTTCGCTGGAAAGCTGATCTTCCAGAGAGAGAAATGGTATCAGAGGCTGCTGCATAATGAGACCGCTTTCCTGATTCAGAAAAGGCTGGGCGAATTTGGAAAAACAGTCGTGGTGCTGCCAGCCGTGGTCCGTTGAATATCTGGAGATCGTGTGCATATCCGCCTGTTTCAATTCGCCGGGAGGGTGAACAGGCCCTGGTTCTGGTGGGTTGAGGCCTGTCCCGTATCCGATTTTAATGATGCGGCAGGACATATACAGAACCTGGACGGTTTCTGCTATTTTCACTGGATCAACTGAGAGCCTGAGACCGCATCCGGGGATATAACCAGCCCGGTGCGGCATCTGCCTGGCAATCAATGATGAACAGGAACTTCAGGAGGCCCGCTGCCATGCCATTCGATCCCGCCATGAAACTGACAAGAGACAATTTCAAAAATCTGCCGCCACTCTGTTCCGATGGAGCCTGGGGAACCGAAATGCAGAGGCTTGGGGCAGAGCCGGGGCAGATGTGTGATACCTGGAACACAGAATTTCCGGAAAAGGTCCTCTCGGTCGCACAATCCTATGTCGATGCCGGCGCGCAGATCATTCTGACCAATACCTTCAACAGCAACAGGGTCGCTCTCGTCAGGCATGGCATCCCGGAGCTGGCTTACGAACTCACACGAACAGGCGCCAAGATTTCAAGGCGGGCAGCCCAGGGGAAGGCCTATGTTTTCGGCTCTATCGGGCCATGCGGAAAGATGGTGATGATGGGTGAGATCAGCGAGGGTGAGGTCGAAGAGGCAGCCGCTGAACAGGCCCGCGCCATGGCAGAAGGTGGCGCGGATGCAATTGTAATCGAAACCCAGACGGACCTGATGGAAGCCGAAGCATCGGCACGCGGCTGTCTGGCTGCCTGTGATTTGCCGGTTGGGATCTCATTTACTTTCGATTCCGGCAAAGGCAATTCTTTCACCATGATGGGAGTCGATCCTGAGCAGGCTTACAACATGGCCAGGCGGGTCGGTGCGAGCTTTGTTGGAGCAAACTGTGGAGCGAGAATTGAATCTTTTGTCCACCTGGCCAGCCTCTTTTCCAAGGCCGGCGGTGAACTGCCGGTCTGGATCAAAGGAAATGCCGGATTGCCATCCATGGGTCCGGATGGACGGTATTTTTATTCCGCGCCTCCTGAGCTTTATTCGGGTGTTGTTGAGCCTCTACTGGCAGCAGGGGCACATTTTATCGGTGGGTGCTGTGGTTCAAATCCAGCCCATATCCAGGCAATCGCACACAAGATGTCGTCACTCCATTGAGGGGTTCGATCCAGGCCGTTCGAGGTGCAGGCCCTTTGTCTCCCCAGGCGCATATTCAGGCTCTTGGATTAAAAGATTCGTAAAGGGCCGGGAGCGCATCCCGAAAGGCTGCCTCATTCTGCTTCGGATCTTCCCGTTCGTAGATGGAGAAGTTTGATGATTTGTCAGACGGGCTGAACGTAAACAATCCTTTCTCATCGGCTTCGAGCCGGCAGGGAACCAGCTTCTGCAGGTTGACAATATCACTGCTCCTGATATTCGAACGCGGGACAAGCCTGTATTTCCCATCCGTTTGCTGCACAAGTTCTCTATGGGCAACTTGAGCCCAGAGGGCAGTTTCCCAGACATTGTGGGAACGCTTGGTGATCCTCTGCAGGGCCTCTTCCGAGGGAGTTTCTTCAAGCATTCCGAGAAAATCGGATCGTGCTGACCGTTCGAAAGCATAGATCAGGTAATTCTGGAGCAGGGGGTGCATCCGGCGAATGAATTCAAGGTTCTCGAGTTTCCAGAATGAGTTGTTCCGGCCTAAGGCCATGGCGCCTTCTTCGGTTCCACAGGGATAGATTGCGACAGGCAGATCCGATCTCAGCAGGCATGCCATTGCATTCGGATCGAGCATGACATTCCATTCCAGAAATTCTGTGGATGAGGATCCTGCTGCAAGATGAATCCTGCGAACCTTTCGCCGCATCAGATCCGGATCTCGGTTATAGGCGACAGCCAATGCACGGGGTGATCCGAAAGAGAGAATATCGACTGGCACAGGTGATTCCCGCAGGACTTTGAAAATTAAATCAATGCCTGAAAGCTGGAATCGAGGTGCATCCAGTGCCTGATCAGAGGGATCCTTTAAGGGAGTAAAGGGGCTGATGCCGTATGGGATATTTCGGTCGAAAATATAATTCAGTTGCGATACAGGGATAATGCCGGGGTCGCGCGGGCCGGTCTCATCCCGATAGGCCTGCAGCTGGCCTTCTGTTCCACGATGCCGATAAGCATCTGTCGCATCGAGAATGACGGCTTTGAGGTCGATCTCCGGAAGTGCATAAGCAGCAATCAGATCCATGTTGTCACCGACATCCTGATGGGGGTGGTACAGGTCGGTGATATCAATGACCGGGACTGGTTTTTTATGGTCTGCAGTTTCTCCGGAAGCAGGTCCTGATTCTCCTGACAGCATCCATCCGCTGGAGAGTGCACATCCGAGAGTTTTAACAAAGGTTCTCCGTTGAATCATTCATTACTCCATGATCTTCTATTTCACAGTTGTTCATCCTGAAACTGGATTTCCAGTGGGTAGCGTGACAGTTCCTGATCGACTCTGAGAATGCCGTCACTTACGGCGGGCAGAATGACTTGTTGCTGCGGCACTCCATCTGGAAGATATATTCTTGCTTCTTTGATCATCCGTGAGAACGATACCTCGGCGGGTTCAGTGGCAACCAGTTTCCATCGATCACTTTTGTGTAACGGTTTGTCGTCAATGCCCGATACCAGAACACGCCCTCGCGATGGGTGGATCAGTTTTACCCCATTCAGTTTAATTTCACCGGATGCTTCGAGGAAGTTTATTCCCTGCTCAGTCGAATGGATCATGGCATATTTCTGCAGGCCCATTGTCACTGTGCTGCCTCCGATCATGGCGGAGATCTCGCTGTGGCTGACTTCAGAAGCGAACATATAAAGATGGCCGCCCAATGTTTTCCGCGAGATGCAGTTGATGTCGCCCTGAGGTGAGAATGCCACACGTGGAATGGCCGGATTACCGGTCCAGGAGAAATCGCCTGCCTTGTAGATGGACTCTTCGGAAACTCCCCGGCTTTGAATTTTTTCCATCACATGACCTGGAACAGCACCCGCGAGAAGCACTGTGGCCACTTTATCTGAGAGTTTTTCAATCTGTGATGCTTGAACAACCGTGAATTGAACTCCCTGCAGCCACAGTTTTTTGAATAACTCCAGAGATGGCTCGACCGCTGTTGTATCGGCCTCAGGAATGACGACTGCAACCTGGCTTGTGTCGTCGGCAGCACGAGTGAAGAACTCCCCAAATTGTGACAGCTGCCACAGAACATCAGCAGCAGGCGCAGTGAAGGGGGTTCCGTGATAAATTGAACCGTACCCGAACCCACTTGGCCAGGGAGCGATTCCGGCTCCTTTTTCAGTTGTATTCTGCCGGGCATAATCGACAGCGGGTGCAAACCAGCGCGGGTCGGCGGGCTGCTTCAAAGCATCCCGAATGGGAAGCGGAACAAAAGGAGCCTCCTGCGACAGCCAGCTCACTCCCCACTCATACGACATTGCAGCACCGGCTCCTGCAGCGATCGCATAGTGCATGGCGCCATCATAATGGCCTTTGTTATTCCATCCGAGTGAACCAAATTCCTCGAGGAGCAATGGCCGGTCCGATGAGAGGGGGTCGAAATAATGGATTGTCTGTCCGATCCATTCCGGGGGAAAATATCCATGCCAGGGCATGATCGGTGAATCCTGATTGGCGAGATAGGTGTCACCCCCATGGCTGAGATTGAACATGTAACCGGGGAATACAATCTGCGATCCACCTTCTCTTCGGATCACTTCTTCCATTTCGTTTGCCCAACGGCGGAAAATCAACGAGTCGCGTTGAGAGCCTGAAGGCAATTGTGTTTCAGTCCAGGCTGCTGCTTCGGCATCCATCTGGGACGAGTCAGGATCTTTGACATAGGTTTCATTAGCCAGGTTGTAAATGATATTCCCTGCGCCTTTCCATCTCCGGGCCAGAACCCGAATGTAGTCCCGTTGATCCTGCAGGTTCCTCAGGGAGAAGCTGTAGATATTAAAATCCTGCGGATGGCGATATTCAAAGTGGACTTTCGTTCCGTCGGGTTTCTCATATCCGAGGTCTCGCACCCATTGATTAAAAACGCATATATCCAAAGTGATGCCATTCTGTCCGGCAAGCCAGATCGCTGCGTCCATCGCCCGTAATACCGGCTCGTCCAGGACCGGGTCTACCCAGACCCGGACAATCCGATTCCCTGCTCTTCTCATGGCCTCGAAATCACGAACCGCAATTGCCGGCCGGAAATCACGCCAGGCCCACTCCCACCAGACATCGGATGGGTAGTAATGGGTTCCCGCCAGGAACATTTCACAACTGCTGACCGAAAAGTTTGGACCTTCAACCCTGAGGCATGGCTGGGTTTTCAGGGGGCTGTCGAGCATGACAAAAGCGATCTGTCGCGACATCAAAACCCTGGGAATACCGACGACAGCCAGATTCTCACGGTTTGCGACATCCTGGGCGACATCCACACGGATCCGATGCAGGCCTGTCTCAGCTGGAGGGAGGTAATCAAACAAGGCTTCGGTGGCGCTTCCGCCACCGGCTACACGCCGCACATCGGAGATCAGGGAATCATCTTTTCCATCCGGGGTCTGATGATAAAGCCTGATCTGCATTGCAGTCGCGGCGGATTGCCGGTTCTTTATTCTCACACGAACTTGAACCCGTTCTCCCTGATGGCAAGAAGCATAGTTTGTCTCCACCTTTTCGATGGCAAGGCTGCTTTCCACAGCAGCAGCGATCTGAGTCAGCAGCATTTTCCACCAGGATAGGTCGATGTCCTTTTCCGGATGTGAAAAAAAGAAAATATAAGCGGCACAACCCTGAAAACGATTTCCAGCAAGGGAGGGCGCAGCATGATTCAGGAGCACACCAGGAAAACCGACTCCAGTTCCAAATCGATCTTTCGCTTCCAGGATTGGCAGAAAATCTGCACGGATTTCTTCGTCGATATTATGCTTTGGAAATTCAATGGGAGGATGGATGAACGCAGATTGAATCCGCGCAGACAGACCGGCCTCTTTAGAAACAGGAATGGGTGACGCCGCTGCAGCCTGGATTGCCAGCTTTTCAGTCGATGGAGTGAAGGAGCCGATCCAGAAGCCGGCCGGAAGTTTATCGGATGGGCCAATCCATACAATGCTCCCGCCTGCTGCAGCGTTCTTAACAAGTTCATCAGGGTTGAGAGATTCCAGCGGGACCGGCTGGAATACTTCCGGCAGCGAATCACCCAGGGCTTCGATGAATGATGATGAAGATACCAGTTGAATCCGATTCAGAGTGGCCATTTGTTCCTCACATCTGGCAGAGGTCGTGATGACAAGCAGGCCCAGTGTCACACACAGGATTGCCTGCTGAAGATATTTCCATCGGGATGCTGCCATACTGATGCCGAGCTGATCTGGCATAGAAAAGAAATCATGAGCCATATTCATTTTTTTCAAGAGGATTAAATACAGGCCTTTCACACACAATCGGTTGATGGGTCAACCGGTTATAACCATGCCGGAGGAAGTTGCTAAAAGGGACATCGATGCCAGGTTTCTATTCCTCCAGCAGTTTGATCTCCACCTTCCTGAATTCGACCGGGTGGCTCTCGGATTGGAGGGAAATTGTCCCACTGCTGAGCACCAAGTTGCCATCATGAATGAGTTTCTGAGCATCGGGATCACCCGGATCCAGCTGGGGTTTCTGGTATTCGAGGACAACCTCACCATCGATAATATGACGAATGACTTCATTGCCATGGACTTCGATTTCCAGGGTAACCCATTGGTCGCCATGGTAAGTTTTCGATTTCGAATCGGTGCAGTGTGCGGTAATCAGTTTTCCATCCATGACGACATGGGTTCCGGGAGTGCAAAGGTTAGCCGTTGTCCTTTGTCCATTGCCTTCGCCACGGCCACCGAGTATCTGAACCTCGATCGACACCGGGAAATCCTGGTCCCTTGTGAGACTTTCAGCCGTTTGGCCATGGAGCATGATGCCACTGTTTCTGAAAGCCCAGCCTGGCCCGTCTTTCACCTGCTCACCCACAAAACGGTATTCAATCCGCAGAATGTAGTTGGAGAATTCTCCCTTGTAGAACAGGTGGCCGAAGCGTGAGTCAAAGGTGTCGTAGGCATCATACAGGACCTTGAGAATTCCCTCTTCGACCCGGAAGGTGTTTCCAAAATTATCGCCGAGTTCATAGCCTTTGATCTTGGGTGACCAGTTATCCAGATCTCTGCCATTGAAGAGAGGGATCCAATCTTCCGATTGGAGATTACGCACCTCCACCTTGCGGAGGGCGACCGGTCCATGATCTCCCTGGATCATGAGAGGGCCAAGAGGCTGCTCATCCTCAAAACCGGCGGCCCGGGTCGGCCCGGTTACTTCGACATTTTCATGGATCACCTTTCCATTATGAACGACTTTGACGAACACGGCGTTTTTTATCTTCTTTCCGGCAGCATCAAAACGGGGGGCATGGAAAATGACATCGAAGGATTGCCATTCGCCGGGTTTCCGGCTGGCATTTTCTCGAGGGGGATGGCCTTCAAACCCTTTTTCATCTTTCCAGCGTTGATAGATCCCGCCACAATCGCTGTGTTCCGGTTTTTCTACACCCCAGCTGTCGAGGATCTGGATTTCGTATCTCCCCTGGAAATAAATTCCTGAGTTGGAACCGGGCGGGACCATGAATTCGATATGGGCTTCGACATCCCCATGCCAGGCAGATGAAAACAGGTTGACAGCATTGCCATCCGGTCCATTGACCAGAATTCCAGTTCCTGGTTTTGTATCGATGCGCTTTGTTCCATCGGGTGCGGCCACCGCTTCGCCTGCATTCATCCAGGTTCCATGATCACTCCACCAGCCATTCATGCCATTCTGAATGAGGTTTGTCCCATGTGTGGCAGTGGCTGTTGTGGTTGCCGCAAACAGCAGGACGATCAAACCAAGCCGGTTGAACATGCTCAGGCCTCCTTGTTCCCTTTTTGGATTAAAATCTGAAAAGGCATCCACAGGATCAAATTCCCGGACAAATCAGTAGAATAGCCAAAGTCGCCCACCTTGAACACTCAAGGCTATCCAGCCAGGTCGTGTGGCGAAGGCCGCTGGCAGCTTTGCCAGCACATCCAACAAGGGTAGAAAATCAATCGGTTATTGATTGGTTCGAATTCTGGAAAACTGAGGCAGAGGAACGATCATGAAAAACCTGCTGGCGTGTCTGATTACAGCCCTGGTCTTTGCAAATGCAGCAGCCGGTGCTTCTGCAGATGTACAGATATCGGTGAAATCTGTCAAAATCGTGACTGGGATCGATGCCTCCCCGCAATCCCGGCTGTGTGCAGACCTTCTCAGGGATCGGATCGCAGCACGCAGCAAAGTCTCAATTGAGGCGGCTTCTTCAAATGACCTCGAACCCGCAACTCCAGGTCAGGCCATCATCTATCTTGGACCTGGCGGAGATCCACTGATCACCAGGGTCTGTGAATTGTCGGGAACCGTTGTGCCAACCCGAACCGATCCCGGCCCTGAGGGGTTTGTCCTCAAATGCAGCCTCACTGATGGACAGCCGTTGATCATCGCCGCCGGCACCGATGCGGCCGGCACTCTGTATGTGGTTGGGGAGCTGCTGCGGCGCATGACTTATGGTGCGGAAAGCATTTCGATTGAGTGCTGTGAGTTCCGCAGCGCCCCGGCGTATCGCTGGCGAGGCACATCGGCCAATCAGGGCAGAACGATGCAGGAGATGAGTGGTGCACGAGCCTGGACAAAAGAGGAACTTCACTCGGTCGACCTCGATCACGCCCTGGCGGGGTCAAATACAATTTATGCCTATGGTGAGGATGTCGCCTGGGCCAAATCCTATGGGATCAAGGTCACTCAAGGGGTTCGCCCAAACCAGCTCCCGCGCCGTGAAATCCCCCCGGAATGGAAAAGGGAGGGGACTGAAGAAGGTCCTTATGTCTGCCCGTCAATTCCTGAAGCACGACAAGCACTGATCGAACACTATACAAAAGATTTTGCCCTGCATGGAGAAACGGATGTCATGCGCTTCTTTGCCGGGGATCCCGGGGGGTGCCGTTGTGATTTATGCGCCCCATGGGGAAAGACCTTCATTGAGCTATGCGCGGAACTGGCCACAATCTGGAAGTCCATTCAGCCCAACTGTGAAGTCCAGATTGCCAACCAGGATGTGGATAACAAGGGTGATGAGGCGATCTTTGAGTACCTGAACACAAAGCCCCATGCCTGGCTGAACTCGATCAGTTACGGGCCTGGGAGCAATGCCATGTCTGAGTATTTCCGCCCGGAGCTGCGCACCGATCTGTTCACCTATCCCGGTCATGGCCCGATCAACCGTTACCTCGCTTATACCCTGCAGGCTCTTCCTTCTGATGTCTCGATTGTGCATTACTCGGACATCACTCACTGGATCAGCGCGCAGTACCAGGTGGAGCATCCGGATCCTTACCTCGAGCGGATCTATGGCCGCCGAACCTTCCATCATCGGCCGAAAGCGTTTTATAAAATTTTTAACCACATCATGCCGTTCTCGGAGGGAGATATTATTTACTCCGAAGGTTATCACGACGAGATGCATCAGTACCTCTGGAGCCGGATGCTCTGGAATCCGAATCGAAGCCTTGAGGACCTGATGATGGAGTATGCCACTTATCATTTCGGGGCGGCGGCCGCGCCGGAGATGGTCCAGGCTTCCCTGCAGCTGGAAGAAAATCTCGAATCCCCTCTGGAAACCAACCCCGGCATCCGGAAGTACTACAACCTGGTGAAGAGCGCCGGTGAGAAGATCCCTGCCAATCTGATGGATCAGGACCACCGTTGGCGGCTCGCCATGCAAAAGGCCTCCCTGGACCTGTATTTTCAGGAAAAGCTGTTGAGGGAAAAGAACCTTGCCAGGATTGCGGAGAGCTTCCTTGAGGCCAGGCCATCGGGCCTTTCAAAGGCAATCCAGAAAGCCAGCGAGATCCTCAGCCAGCCCCTGGAAACAGAATCCATGCAATCTTTGCGGCAGACCGCTGAAAAACTTTCTGAAGAATCCAACGCGCTCTTCGGTGTAAAAAATGAAGCGATTCAACGGACCGGTCTGGATCTGACAGGATTCGACTGGTTCAGGCAGCAGGTTAAATCCGCCGGGTTGGACTCGGACGAGAATGTACAGAAACAGATACTGGATCGTGCTCTCCACTATGAGGATGCAGGAGAGGGCGGGTTTTACGATGATGCTGGAGCAGATGGCAGGCAGCCTCATCGGATCGAAGGTGAGAATCTGTGGAACCCTGCCCAGTTTGTTCATCTGCTGGATCCAGCCAACCGGCCATCAGCCAGTTCCTTTGTTCACAATCGGCATGGACCGGTGCGATTCGCTTATACAGGGTTGGATGCATCATCGGCTTACAGGCTTCGTGTGACTTTGGTGACACTCAAAGTAACCCCGGAGCTTTTGGCACGATTTGAAATCAAAGAAGATCAACTGAAACGGACTCAGGATATCCTGGCTGATGGCATCATCCTGGCGAAAGACCTGGAAATCCCATCCTATACCGCACAGCAATATGAATTTGACATTCCCAGGGAAACAACCTCGGATGGAAGCCTTGAGATCCGGTTCGATGCTCATGCCGGTGAAGGACGATTTGCAGCCGCGGTGGTTTCCGAAATCTGGCTGATGAAGCAGCAGCAATAAGACATTTACCCAGCGGCAACGATAGGCAGAGTTCACCTGTTCCACAGGATCGAAACCGACTGGGATCCCTGACCTGAAAGGAGCCAGCGTGATACCGGCAACACGTGCACGAGAATGGCTGGAAAACCACTCGAGGCTGGAGAATCGGAATCAGAACCGATCTGAAGTTATCGCCTGCCATGGCATGGTGTGCACCAGCCAGCCCCTTGCCAGCCTGGCCGGGATCGACATCCTGAAACAGGGTGGCAACGCCATCGATGCGGCCATCGCAGCCAATGCCATGCTGGGGCTGGTGGAGCCAATGAGCTGCGGCCCTGGTGGTGATCTGTTTGCCATTCTGTGGTCCGCCAGGGAAAGAAAGCTCTTTGGGCTGAATGCCAGCGGCCGTGCGCCAGCCAACTGGTCCATCGAGGCAGCCAGATGCCTCGGCCTGGCAGAGATCCCGGGAAACAGTCCACTTTCCTGGAGTGTTCCAGGTTGCGCCAGCGGGTGGGAGATGATGCAGCAGCGTTTCGGCCAGATGAGCCTCAAGGAAGTGCTGGCTCCTTCAATCCATTATGCACTTGAAGGCTTCCCCATTTCTCCAATGATAACCGCCGCCTGGGTATTCAACCCGGGAGAAGCTCCTACCCTGGCAGAGACATTCATGCCCTCGGGAAAACCGCCGAAATGCGGGGACCTCTTCAGGAATCATGGATTGGCGGAAACCTATCGGTTGCTTGCACGAGAAGGGGCTGCGGCTTTTTATCAGGGAGAAATTGCAGAGAGGATCGTTCGATTCTCGGAGAGGAATGGAGGACGCTTTTCCCGAGAGGACTTTGCCTCTCACACTGCGGACTGGATCGAACCGGCATCCACCAGTTACCGTGGATTCGATGTCTGGGAGCTGCCACCGAATGGACAGGGAATCGCAGTCCTGCAGATGCTGAATATTCTTGAATCATTCGACATCGGCTCTCTGGAGCCTGGCTCTGCAGCTCACCTCCACCTCCTGATAGAAGCCAAGAAGCTGGTCTATGAAGATCGTGCCACTTACTACACTGATCCTGCATTTGAAAAAATTCCATTGGAGTGGCTGATATCCAAGGAGTATGCACAGAAGCGCGCCAGGCAGATCGACCCTCACAGGGCTTCCGATGATGTTCTGCCAGGATGTGCTCCAGGGTCCGACACGATCTATCTGGCCACATCGGACAGAGAGGGAAACATGGTGTCCTTGATCCAGAGTATTTATACGGGCTGGGGCTCCCGGTTTGTCCCGGACCACCTTGGATTCTCCCTGCAGAACCGAGGTGAACTGTTTTCGCTGGATCCCAGCCACCGGAATCGCCTGGAACCTCGCAAGCGCCCCTTCCACACCATCATCCCAGGTTTTCTGACAAAGGATGGGAACCCCGTTTTTTCGTTTGGAGTGATGGGAGGGGACTTCCAGCCTCAGGGGCATTCGCAGGTGGTCATGAATCTGATCGATTTTGGTTTTTCACCTCAACAGGCGGGAGAACAACCCCGTGTCCAGCACTTTGGAAGCTCCACACCCACAGGCTGGAAGAAAACAGACAGCGGCTTTGTGGTTCTGGAGCCATGGATTCCTGAAAGCACAAGGACCGGTCTGGCTGGCATGGGGCATCAGGTCAAAGATGGGGTGGGAACTTTTGGAAGCTACCAGGGGATCTGGCGTGAGGATAATCCACTCAGGTTTTATGGTGCATCCGATCCGCGGCATGACGGATGTGCCATCGGCTATTGAGACTCAGGGAAAAGCATGAGCCCTGCTCACAGGGGATCGCCTGATACGAGATTCGATGATGCGGATATTCACCGCTTCCCGGAGGTTGTCCAATTCAGGGCATGAGACTATAATTGCGCTTTCCAGTAACTCGAACTGCAACCTCATTGTCGATAAAGGAGTTTTTCCATGGCTTCCTGTTGTCAGTCCACTCCCGATGCTGCCCAGCTGAAGGAGATCGCTCGAAAAACCAGGATTCAGGTCATCCAGATGCTGGCTGAGGCTGGTTCCGGCCACCCGGGCGGCTCGCTTTCCGCCTGCGATGTCATGACAGTCCTGTTGAATCGTTTCATGCGCCATGATCCCAAAAATCCACGTTGGGAGGATCGGGATCGGTTTGTGCTCTCGAAGGGGCATTGTGTCCCGGCCTGGTACAGCCTGCTGGCACAGGCAGGTTATTTTCCCGAAGAGCAGCTGATGACTCTGAGAAAACTGGGATCTCCGCTCCAGGGACACCCGGACTGCAACACAATGGAGAGCATGGAAGCTTGCACCGGCTCGCTTGGGCAGGGTTTGTCCATCGCGGTCGGAATGGCACTCGCCGGAAAGCTGGATAAAAAGGATTACCGTGTCTACTGCATGATCGGGGATGGAGAAACCCAGGAAGGGCAGATCTGGGAGGCTTTCATGTCCGCTCCCAAGTTCAAACTCGACAACCTGATTGTCATTCTCGACAACAACAAAGGGCAGATCGATGGACCGGTGGAAGAGGTGATGCCCCTCCAGCCGATTGTTGAGAAACTTCGTGCGTTCAACTGGCATGTCATCGATATCGATGGCCATGATCTGGACAAGATTATTGCAGCCTTTGACGAAGCCCTGAAAGTAAAGGATAAACCGATTTTTATTCGCGCCGATACCATCAAGGGAAAAGGGGTCTCTTTCATGGAGGGGGGCATCGACTGGCATGGCAGAGCTCCCAAACCCGAAGAGGCTGAAAAGGCGGTCAAGGAACTGAGCGCCGCCTGATCCTGGAAAACCGGCTGATCATCCCCAGCCTGGGGAATGCGCATCGATATCCGGGAAGTGGCGGTAAAAACAGCAGATTGAAACAGGGGGTATCCGGAAAGATGCCCCCTTTAATTTTCAGGAGGACCGGGTGTTGATCCGAAGAAGGTTTGCTTCCCCCTCGCCACTTGTTCTTTCATTATTCATTGCCATTTTCATCTTCACTGGATGCAGCAAGCAGAAACCTGCGGAGGAACAGGAGCCTTCCGGCAAACATCCCCCAAAGGCGGACATCCTCTCACCTGACGAGGTGAAAGCACGGCTCAAGAAGCTGGCGTGCCCTGCAGATCAACTCGTTTTTCCTCCCGGCCACCTGGGAGGAACCTTCCGGTTCAATATTCTCGAGACACCCAACAGCCTGGATCCCGCCTGGATTCGAGATACAGCCTCGCATGAAGCGGCGGCACCGCTGCATGATGGGCTGATCGAATTTGATCCGGTCACCCTTGAGATCGTTCCATGCATTGCCGAGTCGTGGGAGATTTCCAAAGATGGCCTGGTCTACACCTTCCACCTGCGGGATGGTGTCTTCTTTCATGATGATCCCTGTTTTCCAGGGGGCCAGGGACGGCAGGTTGCTGCTCAGGATTTCAAATACTCTTTCGAGCGTGTCGTTGATCCACGTGTCGCTTCCCCGGGAGCCTGGATGTTTCTCGATTTTGTCGATGGCGCCAAAGCATTCCGGGATGGGATCTCGGCACGGCTGGAGATCGAGCGCCGCCGGAAAGGCGAACTCCGGGATCCTGGCAATGCGGACCGCTTCCGGTCTGCCGAGGACAGCCACCTCCAGGAACTTGCCAGGCAGGGCGATCAGGTCGCTGGCCTGACCTGTCCGGATTCACGAACTTTTGTCATTCGCCTGTCGCAGCCTTTTTCACCTTTCCTTTACCGCATGGGACACTCTTTCTCCTGGCCTGTCCCCCAGGAGGCAGTTGAGAAATATGGTGACAACTTCTTTCAACACCCTGTTGGCGCAGGCCCTTTCAAGTTTGTCGAATGGATCCCGACACAACATATCATCCTCGAACGGAATCCAAAGTACTGGGGGAAAGATCCGAAGGGGAATCCCCTGCCCTACCTCGACCGAATCGAGATTTCCCAGATCGCTGACAGCAACAGCGAGCATTTCGAGCTGCTGGCAGGCCATCTGGATCTCAATTATCCAATTCCCATCGACCGTTGGGAGGGCGTCTTTTCAGGGGACCTGGAGCTCCAGCCGGAATACACCCACTACCAGGTGCAGTCTTCTGATTTCATGCGGATCGAATACATCGGCTTTCTGATGACTCACCCGCTGTTCAGCGACATCCGAATTCGCAAAGCCTTTAACTTCGCGATCAATCGGGAGGAGATTACATCGACAATTTTGCGGTACCGCGCACAGCCGAATCTGGGCTGGGTCGTGCCTCCATCGATGCCGAAGTATCCACGATCCGAAGGCATTTACGGATATGATCCGCAGAAAGCACGCGAGCTGCTGTCGCAGGCGGGGTATCCTGAAGGAAAAGGGTTTCCGGCATTGACCCTTCAACTCAATGCCATGGGGCAGGAGAACATCAAGCTGGCTGAAATCATTCAGGGATACCTGGCTGCTGTCGGCATTCACATCACCCTGCAGAAGGTCGACTGGCGGGTGCACCTGGATACTGTCCGCCAAGGCGAGGTTCCTTTCTACCGGATGGGCTGGCTGAATGATTATCCCAGCCCGGAAAACTCTCTGATGCTGCTGG
>JAANMT010000868.1_pt1 | contig 32005 bp, 27 predicted proteins | sample 7279711 | NCBI WGS metagenome assembly JAANMT01 (sample SAMN14094538, study PRJNA606508) | bioreactor metagenome | isolation source: A lab-scale SPAN reactor treating ammonium-rich wastewater day 1 | place: Ireland: Galway | collected 2017-01-16 | reverse complement strand
GCGACCCGATTCATCTGAGCCGAGGAATGTGCGAAATGAGTAGACAAGGCCGCCCCAGCCTGTGGGCATGGGCATGAGATCGAGGAGCGCGGCCTCGACGCGGGGCATTGCTTGGGCGATGATCTTGTAGACCTCGGCATTCTCGAGTTGAAGATCCGCCAGCTCGGCTTCGAGTGAGGCACGCTCGTCGGGGTCCAGTTCGTCGTCAAGCACAACCTCGATGTCGTTGATCTCGTAACGGATGTCCTCTCGCTCGAGCCAAGCGTCATCGAGCGTGCCAAAGTGCTCACGCAGCTGCTGCCAGAGGCCGTCAACATCGGCGGGTGATGCATTGACGATGGTGCGTTCGGCCAGCGCCACGGCCTCGATGCGCTGCGGAGCGTCTGCAGCCTGTGCAAGCCCGCCGGGCGCATTGAGCGATGGTTGAAGATGCTGGCGAACGTACCACGTCAGTTCGTCGAAGCGTTTTTCCTGATCGGGCTTCTGCAGGAATCCGTAGGATCTCCCGGGCAGGACGCGCTGGTTGCAGTCGCGCAGGTCGAGCACGCCGAAGAACACTGCAACTGCGACGAAGAAGTACAAACCGATCACCCCGAGCGCGACCATGGCAAGTTTGTTGCGCCGAAACTTTCGAGCGCCGCGGCTTTTGAAGAGTTTGACCATCATGAGAGCCTCACTCTCGGATCGACCAGCGCGTACAGCACGTCAGTCAGGATGATCGAAAGGATAAAAATGCCTGCGAAGACAGCGACGAAAGCCTGAATGACCGGGAAATCGTCGGCGTTGATCGCGTTGATGAGTTCGGCGCCCATGCCGGGGATCTTGAAGTACATTTCGAGCAGGATCGAGCCTGTAATGAGGAACGGCAGGGTCGCCATGATGCGCGTGATGATTGGAATCATCGCGTTCTTGAGCATGTGAACGAAGATCACTTTCGGCTTGCTGGCGCCTTTGGCCACTGCTGTCACGATGTAGTCCTTGGTCGTCTCCTCGACCATGACGGCGCGATAGAAGCGGACATCGTACCCCATCGAGACAATAACGCCGATGATGACCGGCAGCATGCAGTACTTGACCCAGTTGCCCAGTGATGCTCCTTCGCTCAGGAAGGGAACCCAAGGCGAGTACCCCGTGATCGCGAACGGGGTTCTGAAACCTCCAGGATCGAGGTTCGGCCAATATGCACCAAAGAACTGCCCGAAGATGATGTACACCAGGAAACTGATGCTCATGCCGAGCACGGCGATCACGACAAGTGTTCGATCGATCAACCTCCCTCGAAAGTACGCGGAAATCAGTGAGACGACAATCGAGACCGACGCACTGACGGCCAGAGTCGGGAGCGTGATCGAGAGGCTCGGTGGAATCGCCTTGCGGATGATGTCGCCGACGGACCGACCTTTCTGGCTCCAACTTTCCTCTGTGAAGTTCAGCGTGAATGTCTTGCCCAGAAAGCGAACATACTGCACCAGAAGCGGGTCATTGAGCCTCATTTTATCGCGGATGGCGTCGATCTCGGCCGGAGTTGGATTCTTGCTCAACTGTGACCGAACTGGATCGCGTGCATAGCGCAGCCCGATCATCAGCAGCAGAACGATGCTGAGATAGACGGGTATGTTGTACAGAATCTTGCGAACAATGAAGGCCCACATGCGCGATGTACTCCGAGCCGAAGGAAGCGATCGGGGTTGTTCCGAGTCTCCAGTCGATCTTTACCGTCGGGCCGGGTGTGCCATATCGACATCGAGATACTTGACATAGGTGAAGAAGTCTTCGGTGGGCTTGAAGTTCCTGCACCAGGGCTGGATCAGGTAGACGCGTGTTCGAGCGAGCGAGCCGCAGAACGGGGCGTCGTGAATCAGCATGTCGCGCATCTGCTCGTACACCTTGGTCCGCTCGGGGCCGGGAGGCATTGTGCGGATTTGCTCGTAGAGTGCGTCGTACTCGGGGCGCGAGTAGTTCGAGTGGTTCGAGCCCGGCGAGGCGTTGGGGCTGTAGAAGAGCGCGAGGTTGTTCTCAGCGTCTGGATAGTCCGAACCCCACGCGAAACTGAACATCGGTGCTTGTCGTAGATCGACGGTTGACATCAGGTCGGTGAAGTTGAGATATCGCGGGTTGAGTCGAATGCCAACGAGATCGAGGTTTCGCTGCATGAGCTCGACAATGCGCTGGCTCTCGGCACCTGAACTCGTGTAGAACTCGATGACGGGAAGATCGGTGACTTTCCCATCGACAACGGTGTACCCTGCTTCGCGCAGTTTCTGGCGAGCGAGTTCGTAGTTGGGTCCGCGCGTCGAGAAGGGCGCACGGTTGCCTTCGGTGCTGGGGAAGCCATCGAGTCCTGGAGGAATCGGCCCGTCGTAAGGCAGCGCCATGCCGAAGTAGAACGTCTCGTTCATTTCGTCCCAGTCCATCGCGAGATTGATCGCCTGGCGCAGGGCGCGTTTCTGATCGGTCAGTCCGCCGACGAGCTTGTCATCCATATTGAAAGAACGGAAGATGAAGTCGAGCAGGGGCACCTGCACGGCCCGTATGCCCTGCCGGTCCCACTCGCGTCGAAGTTCCTTGGTGCGGCGGCTGAAGGCCTCTTCAAAGCCCGATTGGGGCACAGTGGTGAATTCCTTGAGGCCCGACTTGAACTCGAGCCACATGGGCTGGCTCTCGACGAAGAACGTGAACTCGAGCTTGTCGATGAACGGGATGCGTTGTCCGGCGGGCTGATGCAGGCCGAAGCGTTCATCCTCGGGCATCCACTCGCTCGGGTAGTAGGCTTCGCGATAGTTGGGGTTGCGGTGCATGGTCAGGCTGACATTGCGGCGCCAGTCAGATTCGGAGCGGAGGATGAATGGTCCGGTTCCGACGGGGCGACCGGCGAATGTCGAGCCATAGCGTTCGACCGCTTCGCGCGGGACGATAGAGAACTGGAACATGGCAAGGCGCCAAACGAACTGCTGATTTGGTTCGTTGAGTTCGACTTCGAAGGTGTAGGTACCAGTCTTGCGCAGGCCTTCGACATCGGCCTCATAGTCGAACGGCTCCTTGTTCTTGACCCGCTCGGCCTGCTTGTTCTTGTAGTCGTCAAAGCCCTTGATCATGCCTTCGACCAGCCACCAGCTCTTGTAAGTGTTTGCCGGATCGGCGAGTCGTTTCCATGAGTAGATGACGTCGTCGGCCACCATCTCACGGCCCTTGCCACCAGGGAAGCAGGGGTCATCGTGGAAAAGAACGCCGGGAAGGAGTTCGAATTTCCACAGCCGACCGCCTTCCGTGACTTCGGGCATTTGCGTCAGGAGCAGTGGCTCAAGTTCGAGAGGCCGTTTGAGGTACTTGTACTGGAGCAGTGTTTCGTAGAGCGCTGAAGACGCGCGGTTTTCGTAGGTGGTGGAACCCATGATCGGGTCGAGCGTGCCCGGGCCATTGGTGGTCATCGGAATGCGGATGACCTTCTCCTGGGCGTCGGCTTGAGGCGCGAGCCATGCCAATGAGATGGCCAGGCATGTCAACAGCCATGCGGTGTGCGTTCGAGCGATCATGAGGCATCCTCCTTGTTCGATTGTGGTTTCAAGCCGATGCGATGCATACGGCTTGCAAAACCCCAGCGGATCGATCCTAGCGACCGGCGAGCGCGTACGCCACGCGCGGCATTGTGCAATTGGATACCGTTGATGGCGTGAGGTGCTGACAACAATCCCGCTCGATTTCCAGCGCACACCATTGTGTGCCGGAAGGAGGCACTGATGAAGACCGAACGAAGGCACTGGACTGGACTGGTGGTGCTCTCTGCGACCATGACGGCAGGTGGCTGCTCGACGTCGGGGCCCGCGAGACCGGCCATGATCTCGCATGTCGTGCTCATCGAACTGAGCGATCCGTCACTGGCTGGCGCATTGATTGCCGACTGTGACCGGCTTCTGACCGATATCAAAGAGGTCAGGTCATATGCGAGTGGGCAACACCTCGACACCGGGCGGGCGACAGTGCAGAGCGATTATGACGTGGGTTTGTATATCGGGTTTGACTCGGTCGAGGACTATGCGCGGTATGTGGAGCATCCGTTGCATGTGGAGTTGGTTGATCGCTGGCGGTCGCGCATCGCGCGGATGCGCGTGTACGACATCGGCGATCCGACGCCTTGAGCGGCGGGTGCTCCAGGAGAGAGCGGGAGGAAGCGGTTCATGAGTGCTCCGGCGTTCGATGCGGTCAGTGCGACGATGGTCAGACGCGGGCAGCGCGAGTTGATCGCATTCGCGGGGTGCAACTACCTTGGGCTGGCGCACGAGCCGCGTGTCTTGCGTGCGGCATGCGAAGCGATGGGTCGCTATGGCCTGAGCACGAGCGCATCGCGTGAGACGAGCGGGAATACAGCGCTGCACGAACAGATGGAAGACCTGATCTGTGCAGTGCTCGGGGCTGAGCGCGCGCTGCTGGTGCCCGATGGGTACACGGCCAATCTTGCCGCGATGCAGATGCTCGCAGCGGTTGGGGTTCGGACGGCCTTGGTCGACGAGCGATCGCACCGAAGTTTGCTTGATGCAGCGCGGTGCGCGGGAATGGACGTGCGGATGTTTCGCGGCGATGGGTTCGAAGAAGCGCAGCGCGAGATTCAATCCACGACGACCGGGGATATCGCGATCCTGACTGATGGCGTGTTTGCCAGCGATGGGCGCATGGCGATGCTGCGGGCGTTTCACGAGAGCGGGCTCTACCTGGTCGTGGACGACTGCCACGGGTTCGGGGTACTGGGCCCGGGCGGGGCAGGCACGCTGGCCCAACAGGGACTTGGGCTGCGTGAGCGGGTGGTGGTGACGTCAACACTGGCCAAGGGGATCGGGTGTGCAGGGGGTTTTGTGGCGGCGCGGGCGTCGCTCATTGATGTGGCGCGGGTCAGGGCCAGTGCGTACGTCTGCACGACGCCAGCGTCCCCGGTGCTGATTGCGGGCGCGATCGAGGCTTTGAGCATCGCGCGTCATGATGAAGCACGCCACGATCGACTCCGGGTGAATATTGAACGTGTCGAGCGCGTGCTGAGCGAGTTCGGGATCGCGGTTCGGCGCGAACCGACGCCGATTTTCGCATTCACGATTGGCTCGGCTCAGCGTATGGAGCGGATTGAGCGAATTCTCGAAGCCGAGGGCGTGTTTGTGCCTGTTGTGACATACCCAAGCGGGCCTTCGCCGGTGTACTTCCGACTGAGCGTGTCCAGCGAGCATGAATCGCACCACATCGACGCTCTGGCCCGGGCACTGCAGCGGGCGCTGAGTGCGGCTGAAGATTTGAGCGTACCCTCTGTCCATGCGCGACACCGATCTGAAATCGATGCTTGATTTCGCTGTGGACGCCGCCAGGCAGGCCGGTGAGGTGACGCTGCGATATTTTCGACAGAATGCGCTGGAAGTGACGGGCAAAACGGACGGCACGCCAGTGACTCGCGCTGATCGCGAAGCCGAGTCGCATTTGCGAAGCCTGATCGAAACGCGCTTTCCCTCGCACAGCATCATGGGCGAAGAGCAAGGGCAAAGCGGCAACTCGAGCACGCGGTGGATTCTGGATCCGGTGGACGGGACGTTTTCGTTCGTGCGTGGTGTACCGCTGTATGGGACGCTTATTGGGCTTGAGCGCGATGGAGAGATGGTTCTCGGCGTGTTGTATATGCCTGCGCTCGATGAGCTGGTGTACGCAGCTCGAGGGCTTGGCGCCTGGCACTGCGTGGGAAGTGCAACAGCCACTCGAGCGCGAGTGTCGAGCGTTGCATCGCTTGATGAGGCCCTGTTGTGCACGACTTCGAGCGATTACTTTCGCAAGGCGGGTATCGCCGGGCTGTTGCCCGAACTGGCGGGCAGACTTGGGCACAATCGCGGGTGGAGCGATTGTTATGCGGCGCTGCTTGTGGCCACAGGGCGGGCCGAAGCCGTGGTCGAGCCATTGATTCACCCCTGGGATGTGGCAGCCATCAAACCGATCATCGAAGAAGCGGGCGGTCGGTATACAGACTGGTCGGGCGAGAAGTCGATCCATCGGCCGACAGCCCTGATGTCGAACGGGCTGGTGCATGACGAGTTGATTGCGATGCTGCACGCCTCAGCAGCGGAGATTCAGTAATGCACAGGCCGGGCTCCAATCCTGCGGACATGCAGCCCGAGGACTTTATCTGCGACTTCTGCGGAATCGCATGGGATGGCACTTTTGCGATGGTTGAGGGGCACCGGGGCAGTTTGATCTGCGGGCGATGCCTGACCGTGGCCTACACCGATATCGTGCTCGGCGACGTTGCGGAATCGAGCCATGAAACGGACGGAGCGATTCAGGAGTTGACGTGCGTGATGTGTCTCGAGTCCAAGAGCGAGGGCATGTGGCAGAGCCCGGTTCTCGAAGAGGCCAGAGTGTGTCGCACATGCGTGAACCGCTCGGCGGGCAAGCTGCACAAGGACCCGGACTGGAACTGGTCCAAGCCCGTTTTGCCGAGGTAGAGCGGAGGGTCAGTGCCCGAGCAGAGTCAGAATGGATTCGAGCATGTCGCGGCTGGTGGTTTCATTGCCGCCCGGCTCGATGCGCACGCTGATGCGTGTGCCATTGGGCGAGAGAGATGATCCGACAATCACGCGCTTGAAGAGCCTTGAGTCGGGCGGGCGTGCGACGATGCGGGTGCGGTCGTTAGTGGCTTCTGACGTGGTGATGGTGTAGCCGCGGTGTCGGAGCGTGCGTTCGGCTGCGGCACGAATCGATTGAGGCGGGATGGACTGTGGGAGTTCGGAGTGAAGCGTCTCAACCGCGTAGACGGCAAGAACTGGTTCTTGTCCATGCCATGCGTAGGTGGGGTGGCGCTGTTGCGAGGCGCAACCACCGATCAGCATCAGGGCGAAGACGGCGGGAATGGTTGAATGTCGCAAAGCCATCGGTGCATATCGAGTTCGGCCAAATCGATGTCAAGCCCTGATTCTTTGATGAGCGGTGAAAGAGAAGGATCGAGAATCGGCGGAGGTTGCGCGGGGTTGGTGATTTTTGCTGGCTGTGGAGTGGGAGGGAGCGGGGGTGGCGGCGAAGGTGGGTGATCGACGGGCGCGCCGAGGCCAAAGTGTTTCATCCAGAAGGCCAATTCCGACCTATTCAGGGGGGTATTTTGTGTAAATGCTGGCAGTTCGGGCCGCTGAACCCGATCATGGTCCGCTGCCAGGTGCCTGAGAAAGGCGGCGGCGCCGAGCGGGCGTGCTCCCCATTTTCGGGCAGAACGGACGAGGCGCCGGTCTGAACTCACCATAATGACCGAGGAAGATCCCTGGTGGTGGAGAAGTAGTTCTTCGATCAGGTCGTCGGCTTCCTGACCGGGACGGGAAAAGACGAGACGAACTGAGTCGAGGCTGATGGAGGTAGTGCGGCCCGAGGCAGCGATGGCTTGATTGGGGCGGGTCTGAGAGGCGAGAGGGCCATCGCAGACCAGGACGGTTGGTTCGGCGCGATACCTGCTGGTTTTGAGGAGTCGGACCAGGTCAAGGAGTTCGGGAGCGGCCAAGTGAGGCGGGAGGACGCCTTGGACGTGGAGGACGTTGTAGGCGTCGATGATGAGCATGAGACGGGAAAGAGTATGGCGGGTTGATCGGCGGACTTTGGTGCCCTTTACTTACGCCCGGTCCCGGAGGATCGGAATGGAGCGCACGGGTCGCTCGTGACTGGTGGGAGTTGGTTCGTCTGAGGAAGTGGAAGCATGGCGATTCGGATCAAGTCTCGAGGCGGGGAAAGCGTTGAGCAGATGATGCGTCGGTTCAAGAAGTTGTGCGAGAAGGAAGGACTGACGAAGGACATCAAGCGCAAAGAGTACTACGAGAAGCCTTCGGAGCGCAAGCGGCGTGCCCGTCGCAAAAGCGACAACCGCCGGATCCGTTTCGACGAGTAGGACTCTGAACCTGGTGCGCGAGCGATCGCCGAGTCGGCGGTTGCGGTAGCGGGCTCGTGCGGCTGCAGCAGACGCACCGATAATTGATTGACACGATTTGGCGAGGGAAAGTGAGCGAGTGCTCACTTGGTGTGCTATTGTATCGACCCTCCTCGTGCTGCATATTCTGGCGACTGTTGGGGAGGGGCCGGCCGGTGCAGGTCGGCGAGCAATTTAGGGATACATCAAGAGGAAGGATCGATGACGATGGTTTGCTCACTCATTCCGACGTTTGGATCGATCGCGGACATGCCACCGACGTTCTGGCTTGCCCCGGCGGGTGGTCTTGCGGCTTTGATCATGGCGTTCATGTTCTCGCGGACGGTGATGAGCCGGAGCGAGGGCGACGACGAGATGATCCGGATTGCGCAGGCGGTGCGTGACGGTGCGATGGCGTACCTGAAGCGACAGTACCGGGTTGTGGCGATCGTGTTTGTGTTGCTGGTCGCGTTCCTGGCGGGCATGTGGGCTTTGAAACTTCAGGATGGGCTGACGCTGATCGGCGTTCCGGTCGCGGGTCTGCTTTCCGGGTTGTGCGGGTGGTTCGGGATGAAGATGGCCACCAACGCCAGCGCCCGGACAGCGCACGCAGCCAAGACATCACTCAATGACGGGCTGACGGTCGCCTTCCGATCGGGAGCGGTGATGGGCCTGGTGGTGGTGGGTTTTGCGATTCTGGACGTGAGTGCCTGGTTCTTCATTCTCAACAGTTTTACGAAGATGAGGATCGAGATCATCACGACCGTGATGCTGAGTTACGGGATGGGGGCTTCGACACAGGCGTTGTTTGCTCGCGTGGGTGGCGGCATTTATACCAAGGCTGCGGACGTGGGGGCGGACCTGGTCGGCAAGGTGGAGGCGGGCATTCCCGAAGATGACGCGCGCAACCCGGCGACGATCGCGGACAATGTCGGCGACAACGTGGGCGACGTGGCAGGCATGGGCGCAGACTTGTATGAGTCGTATTATGGGTCGATTCTGGCGACCATGGCATTGGGTGCTGCGGCTGCGATGAGCCTGTTCGGGATCACTGGGTCGGAATCGATGGGCCTTGGAATGGCGCTTGCAGCAGCCCCGCTCGGGCTTGCAGGCGTTGGAATCTTCTGCTCGATTCTGGGCGTGTTCACGGTGAAGGCGAAAGAGAATGCCTCGTTTGCTGAACTGCTCAAGAGTCTGCACAAGGGCGTGTGGATCGCGTCGGCGCTGATCATCGTGGCTGCGGGCGCGCTGTTCTACTTCGTGCTTGGCAAGGCAGGGGCCGACGGTGGTGCGCTCGAAGGCATCACGACGTGGTGGCGCGTGTGGCTGGCGATTGTGGTCGGCCTGGTTGCGGGTAACGTGATCGCAGTGGCGACGGAGTATTACACGAGCTATGAGCACCGTCCGACGCAGCGGATTGCCGAGCAGGCACTGACCGGACCGGCGACAGTGATCATCGCGGGCATCGCGGAGGGGATGAAGTCGACATGGGCATCGCTGGTGACGGTGGTCGCGGCGATCATCGCGGCATTCGTGCTGGCGGGCGGCAACGAGAGTTTCCTGATGGGTCTGTACGGCGTAGGTATTGCGGCGGTGGGCATGCTGAGCACGCTTGGCATCACGCTGGCGACGGATGCGTATGGCCCGATCGCGGACAACGCGGGCGGCAACGCCGAAATGACCGGCCAGCCGCCGCATGTGCGTGAGCGGACGGATATGCTCGATTCGTTGGGCAACACAACCGCCGCGACGGGCAAGGGGTTTGCGATTGGCTCTGCGGCCTTGACGGCCCTGGCGCTGTTCGCGGCGTACATCCAGATCGTTCAGACACAGATCACGACACAAGCCACAGCGTTCATCGACAAGGGTTCATATGTGGCACCTGCGGGCGCGACCGACGGCTTGTTTGCGGTGTATGAAGGCTACGGCAAGTTTGCGGTGGTTTCGGAGACCAGCGCCGGGCGTCAGGTAGACGGCGCGATGGTGCTGGACATCAAGGGCGTTTCGCGGCGGCCGAACTTTGAGAAGGGCAAGACCTTCCCGATCGAACGTGATGGACCCGATGCGTATCAGATCCACGGCACCGCGATGAACCCGGACGATCAAGTCGAAGCATGGACAATGCACCTCGCATCGTCGCGAAATGGTTCGATCAAGGATGTGCTCAGGTTTTACGACGTGACGATCGCGAATCCGAGGCTGCTCGGCGGAATCTTCATTGGCGTGCTGCTGGCGTTCCTGTTCTGCGCACTGACGATGAGTGCGGTGGGCCGAGCGGCGTATGCGATGATGGGCGAGTGCCGCAGGCAGTTTGGGAAGATGCGTGCGGCCTTCAGGGCGCAGGGGATGAGCGAAGAGCAGATCTCGAACCCCGAGGCCTGGCCCAAGCAGGTCGAGTTTGAGGGGCAGCAGTATCCGGACTATGCCCGTTGCGTGTCGATTTCGACAGCTGGTGCGCAGAAGGAAATGATTGTGCCAGCGGCACTGGCGATCTTTGTGCCGATCGCGGTGGGTTTGATCTTGAGTGTGCCGGGGGTGATGGGTCTGCTTGCGGGCGGCCTGACGAGCGGTTTCGCAGTGGCGGTGTTCATGGCTAACGCGGGCGGCGCGTGGGACAATGCGAAGAAACTGCTCGAGTCGTACGGACGCATCACGGCGGATCAGTTCCTCGAGCACGCGGAAATCCGGTCGAAGGTTCCCGAGGCGGTGCGAGGGGCGATTGCGGCGCGTGCGGCCGAGTACAAGGCTGCGGGCAACGGCTCGAAGTTCGTCTATGGCAAGGGATCGGACGACCACAAGGCGACGGTTGTTGGTGACACCGTGGGCGATCCGTTCAAGGACACATCGGGGCCGTCGCTCAATATCCTGATCAAGCTGATCTCGATTGTGTCGGTGGTGTTTGCGGGGCTGATCGTGGCGTATGGGCCGGTGATCGGCGGGCTGATCGGGCTGACGTAAGCCGCCGATTGATATGACCAAAGTTCGCCATCGGGCCCGGAAGCACTCCGGGCCCGTTTTATTGTGCACTAGAGCCTGAACCTGGTTGATGCGAGCCAGGAAGCAGGATCAGGATTGGGTTTCAGTCGCGATTCGCTTGTGGAAGCACATGATGGAACAGACGGCGGTAAAGCCGAGGGCCTGATGCGCGGCGATGCTCTGGGCATTGTCGATCTCCGAGTCCGAGGCGAACTCGGTGCATCCTTGCGAGACGGCCCAGCGTTCGGCCTCTCTGAGCAGCGCGCGGCCTACGCCTCTGCGGTGCCATGCGGGTTCGACATACCAGCCTTCCAGATAGGCGACGGGCGAGGAAAGACAACCTTCGGCATAGTCACGAAGCGAGACTTCCGCGAAACCGATAGGCTCGGAGTTGTCGTGTTCGCGTGCGACGAGGACGCAGTGGGGCAGGCCTTGAATGGTGCCTGATTCGAAGTAAGAGCGTGTGAATGATTCGATATCATCAGTGAACCAAGTGGGGCCCATGGCGCGGCGCATGCGGATCCAGGCGGGCTGGTCGGCGAGGGTGATGGGTGCGACGAGAAAAGTCATGACGATCTCGCGGTGTTGCGCTTGCGAGCAACGCACTGTCGGATGTTCAGTAGTTGGGCGTTGGCGCGCGGAAGTCGTCGAAGCGAATGGAATTGAAGTACTCGATGGTTTTGGCGAGCCCCTCGCGGAGTTGGATCTTCGGCTCCCAGTTCAGGCGTGAGCGTGCGAGCGTGATGTCAGGCTGGCGCTGGCGTGGATCATCCGCGGGAAGAGCGAGGTGTTCGAGCGGCAGGTCTTCGCGGCCGGTGAGTTTGAGGATGAGTTGCGCAAGTTGGAGGATGGTGAATTCGTTGGGGTTGCCGATGTTGACGGGTCCGGGGAAGTCGTCGGGACCGTTCATCATGCGGATGAGGCCTTCGATCATGTCGTCAACATAGCAGAATGAACGGCTTTGTGAACCGTCGCCGAACATAGTGAGTTTGGAAGAGTGAAGTGCCTGACGGATGAAGTTTGAGACGACGCGGCCGTCGAACGGGTGCATGCGTGGGCCGTAGGTGTTGAAGATGCGCACGACGCGGATGTTGACGCGATTGGCGCGGTGATAGTCGAAGAAGAGAGTTTCGGCGGCGCGTTTTCCTTCGTCGTAGCAGGCGCGAGGGCCGATGGGGTTGACATTGCCGCGATAGGACTCGGGCTGGGGATGAATATCGGGATCGCCATAGACCTCGCTGGTGGAGGCCTGGAGAACTTTGGCGCGACATCGCTTTGCCATGCCAAGAATATTGATCGCGCCCATGACAGAAGTCTTCATGGTCTTGATGGGGTTGTATTGATAGTGCCCTGGTGCGGCGGGGCATGCGAGGTTGTAGATCTCGTCCACTTCGAGCCAGAGCGGGTGTGTGACGTCATGGCGGATGAGTTCGAAGTTTGAGAGATCGAGCAGGTGTTCGACATTCGATTTCTGGCTTGTGAAGAAGTTGTCGAGGCAGATGACGTCATGTCCCTGCTGCACGAGCCGGTCGCAAAGGTGCGAGCCGAGAAAACCTGCGCCGCCGGTTACGAGGATGCGTTTGAGACTCATGATGCGGCTCCATCATGCCATGTGTGCTGGTGTTCGGCGAGGTATTGGACATAGGAACGCATGGCGGCGAGAGGCTCGTGCGCAGGCGTCCATCGCAGGCCTCGGGCAGTTTCAGTCAGGTCCGCGCATGTGAAATCCTGATAGAACTGGCGGATGTGCGTGGGCATGTCGAAGTACTCGATCGCGCGACTGGCGGCGAGGGTTGCGAGGATGACGCCAGCGATGTCGTTGAACGATGTGGCGCGTCCGGAGCCGAGGTTGTAGACGCCGGGCTTGGCGCGCGGCGCTGCGGCTGCGATGGTGCAATCGACGACATCATCGACGTAGATCTGATCGCGAGACTGCGAGCCATCGCGGAAGAGTCGCGGTGAGCCTCCACGCAGGACTTGAATCGCGAGTTGGTGAACCATGCTGGCCATGCGACCCTTGCGATGCTCGCCAGGGCCGAAGACGTTGAAGTAGCGCAGACCGACGACATGTGGCTCGGAGCCGGACTCTTCGGCGACATCGGCGGCGATGCGTGCGTGTTCGAGTTCCATAAGCCACTTGCTGAAGCCATAGACATTGTTGGGTGAGCCAGCCAATGAGAGTGGGAAGGGCTTGTGGTTGTGTCGGGGCGAGCCGTATGTCGCAGCGGAGGAGGCATAGACCAGAGGAATGCGTGCGGTCGCGCAGGCGTGAATCATGTCGCCGAAGGACTCGGTGTTGTCGTGGATCATCTTCTTCTCGTCGGCGACTGTGGTGTCGGTAATGGCGGCGAGGTGGAAGACAGCGTTTGGCGCGAGGCCCTCGATCGCGGGCTGGAGGTTGAGGTCGGCAACGGCTTCTGCGAAGACTTCGCCGGTGAACGGGGCAACGCCCTTGCGCTGGCATGCTTCGACGATGTTCGCGAACGAGCCGGAACGGAAGTCGTCGATGACCATGATGTGGGCGCCGGGCTCACGGCGGAGGAGTTCGGCGACAAGATTTGAGCCTATGAAACCCGCGCCTCCGGTCACAATGTAGGTCGAAGTGCTCATGAAGCGTGATGGTAGGGTTGATTAGTCCGCGCCGGTCGGCTTGGGCGGAATGATCAGGGTCTGCCCAACTCGAAGATCATTCTTGTTGCGGAGGCGGTCACGATTGGCAGCGAATATGAAGTCGATGAACTGTGGACTTGCGCTGCCATAGAACTGCTTTGCGATGCCCGAGAGGGTGTCGCCGGAACGGACCGCGTACTCGACACTCTTTGGCGCAGCTGGCGTCGGCGTCGGCGTCGTGCGGTTGTCGGGGCGGCCCTGCGGATTTTCTGGATCGAGTGGGATCTTGATCTGATCTCCGGGGATGAGCCGCGAGATGTCTTTGATCGGGTTGGCGCGAGCGAGGGCGCGCCAGTGTTGAGCCGAGCCGAGTTCGCGAGCGGCGATGCGCTCTGCGGTGTCGTTCGGTTGCACGGTGTACCAGCGGAACGGGGGCTCACCGAAGTCGGGATTTTGCGGCTGGGTTTGGGGCTTTGGAGGTTCTGGATCGATGGCTCGAGGTCGATCGGGCAAGGGTTGGGGCGAAGGTTGCTTCGGAATGAGCGCAGGGATATCGGGGGAAACTTGTACACCGGTGTTCGTCAGAGGCTCGGGGAAGGTGACTCTGGGATCGCGTTCTGAGCGGGGTTGCCAGATCCAGTACGTCACAATCCAGACGACGACAAGCAGCGTCAGTGCGAGAATAGTTCGGTTGCCTCGATGTTCCATGGCTCGCTCCCGTGGACGGTCGAGCGCTCAGTAAGCGGACTCGAACGGGGGGTCAGGTGCTTGGATTGGACGGGCCTCCAGTTTTCTTCGACCAGACGAGCGGTGCAGCAACAGCGACGGTTGAATATGTTCCGACGATGATGCCGGTAAGCAAAGCGTATGAGAAGGCCCGAACGCCATCGCCACCCCAGACATAGAGGATCAGGACTGCCAGGAGGGTTGTTCCTGACGTGATCGCGGTTCGGCTCATGGTCTGATTGATCGAGAGATTGATGACGCTAGCCGACGCATAGGGGAGTTTTCCACGGTTTTCGCGAATGCGGTCCATGATGATGATGGTGTCGTTGAGCGAGTAGCCGATGATCGTGAGGATAGCGGCGACAAGAGTGAGGTCGATCTTGAACGGCGCGACACCAATGGCCTGAGCGATGCTCGCAGTAGCGGGGTGGTCGTATGCGATCTCGGCAAGAGCGATAAGCCCGATGACAACGAGGACGTCGTGAGTGAGGGCGACGACGGCTGCCAGCGAGTAGCGGACCGAGCCGAAGCGCACCCAGATATAGATCAGGATCAGCAGGAAACTCATGAGGACCGAGACGATCGCGGTTTGCTTGAAGCGTTCGGCGATGACGGGGCTGAAGGTTTGCACACTGGCAAGGGTTGTGACATCGCCCAGCGCGCTTCGAACGAGATCCCACTCGCGCTCGGCCAGCGCGACACGCCAGACCTCCTCATTGTCAAAGAAACTCAGATTTGAATCGCGAGCGAGGAGCACGAATGTCTCGACGGCGTCGGGAGTGCCGCGAAGAATGATCAGGCGTGTCTCGTGACGCAGGGCATCGGAAAAATCGGGCTTGGAGCGCATGGTGTCGATGCGGTCTGCCAGGCCATCAAGGGTGGGGAGGCGCTCGATGCGTGAAGCATCAACGTCAATCACGATGGCTACGCCACCGATGTATGTGCTGACGTTCTCGCGATACTCGCTGCGTCGGATGTTCTCACCCAGAGTCGGAGACAGGACCGAGTAGACGGGTGCGCCGTCGATGGAATCGAATCGATCGCCGCTGAACGCTACGGGAGAGCGGGTGTCAATCTCTTGTTCAAAAGCGGAAATGATGGCGCGGACCATCGTGTCGATCGGAGATTGGACTTCATCCTGTCCGCGGGCACCCAGCGAAGTTGGCGCGGCGACGGCCTGATCATCGAGAAGAAACGCCTTGATCAGGAAGGTGTTGGATGAGATTCCCCCAGGTTCGGGATTGACAGGGATGGCTTCGGCGAGTGTGAACGCCCGAAGCGGATCGAGTGCAGCACGGTCCTTGCCGATGTTGCGGACCCGTTCGAGGACTTGTGCGCGCTCCATGATGATGGGCTTGCCCTGTTCATCGGTACCGAAACGCAGCGTGACCTGTACGCCGCCTCGGAACTCCATATCGAGCATCTTCTCGCCCTGGAAGACAACCATGGCGACGCCGATGCCGACGAAGATCGTCGAGATGACAATGGACACATACCGCAGGCCGACCCAGTTGATTTTCGGTTCAAGCACGCGGTCGATGACCGGGAAGGCCAGCGCGAGCATGCTCATGCGCTTGAGTTGGGCGACATCGGTGATGAAGGTCATCAGCAGGCGGCTGATGAAGAGTGCGGAGAAGAGTGTGGTGCAGACACCGATGCCCAGCGTGATGGCAAAGCCGCGGATTTCCTGAGTGCCGAGCTGACCGAGGACGACGCAGACGATGAGGTTGGTGACGTTGCCGTCGACGATGGAAGAGAGCGCCTTCTCATATCCGAGGCGAACCGCGGCCTTGAATTCCTTTCCGCCGCGGAGTTCTTCGCGAATGCGCTCGAAGATCAGCACGTTCGCGTCGACCGCCATGCCGAAGGTGAGAATGACGCCTGCGATGCCCGGGAGGCTGAAGGCGGCCTTGGCAAGGGACATGGCGGCGAGAATGAGCACTGCATTGCAGAGAAGAGCAAGCACCGCGATGAGGCCGTAGCCGAAGTAGTAGAAGACCATGAACACGCTGACGATCATGAGCGCGATGAGGCCTGCGACGAGGCCTGCGCGGAGATTGTCAAGCCCGAGTTCGGGCGCGATCGTGTTTTCGCTCAGAGGCTGACTGGAGAGTTTAGCCTGAAGCGAACCCGCATTGAGAACCCGAATGATGTACTCGCGTTCGGGCGTCGAGAAGTTGCCTGTGATCTGCCCGTTACGTGTGATACGTCCCTGAATGTTCGGTGCGGTGTAGACCTCGTCATCAAGCAGCACGGCCATCTTGTTGCCGAGGTTGTTGCCTGTGAGGTCGCCCATCATGCGCGACCCGCGAGTGTTCATGCGGAACCCGATGGCCGGGCGGCCCGATGAGTCGGCTGTGTTGAACGCGGCCGCGACCGACCAGTCCGGGTCATCGGCTTGCGTCAGGCGCCGGTCCGATGTGTCCCACGCCAGAACCCAATACGCGCCGTCGTAGGGTTCGACGACGAGCTGCTGATTCCGGAAGAACGATCCCGGGTCGAGGTCGAGCATCTCGAGTTGCTGGATCGTGTCGATCCAGGCTTCGATGCGATTGATCTTGACCCAACGTGCGTCGCGCGAGCGAACATTGAGTGGGCCCTTCTCGCGCAGTTCCTCGCGAAGGCGGAATTCTTCGGGGTGTGTGTTGGTTGTTCCGGAACCCTGCGGGTCCACAGTGATACGGAAACTGAGCACGCCAGCACCACGCAACAGGCGGATCAGGTCCGATGGATCGTCGAGCGATGTGCGGTTGCGGATATACGTATCGTGGGCTGCAAGTGCGTTGGTCAGATCGCTGCCCAGTCGCTGGGCATGCAACTCCTGAAAGCGATCGAGTGCTCGCTTTCGGCTGCTGTCGAGCGAGCGGTACTCGTCCGTCGCAGCATCCTTGAGAATGAGCGGGCGATCGGACAGGTCAAGAATCCGACGCAATTCGTCTCCCGATGGCATCGATGAAACCGCTGCGTCGCGGGCTCGTGAGTAGCGAATCTCGGCTTCGGCAATTTCTTCGGCGAGTTGATCGAGCACCGAATCTGGCGCTCGCTGACTCTCCGCGAACTCGTATTGCGAGCGCAGGGCCACCGCGCGATCGAGCGCCGCTGCAGCGTCATCGAGCACCTCACGCAAAATGCCCGAGTCGCCTGCAACCTGAGTAATGCGAGCGGTGCGGCTCTCGACTGGTGAGCGCATCACGCGCTCGAAATCGGCGCGGTCGATGCTGCGCGCGTCGATGACGGCCAGCGCGTCTTCGAAGGCCTTCTTGAGTTGCTTGACCCTTTCGCTCGGGAGGGGCATCGTGATCTCGATGCGATCCTGACCTTGCGCGATCATGGTGATGTCGAAGATGCCGTCGGGGTCGACGCGGTCCTTGAGGACGTCGATGACCTTGCTGATGGTCTCGCCCGCGTCTTCGCCGGGGGCGATATCAACGGAATAGACCAGCGTAGTTCCACCTCGGAGATCTTTTCCGAGGCGAAGCTTGTCGGTCGGGGGATAGATGCTCAGCCCGCACATGACGAGCATGATGAGCAGGAAGATGGACTTGGATCGCAGATTCTTCATGTTTTCGGTTCCCGATCGGTCGATGCGCAGGGAAGGGGATCTTTGGCGCGGGCGGAGGCCGGGGCGCGGTGTACTGGCAGGTCTTTGAGAGTCAGTTCAAGTCCCAACTTCGAGCGCGTCGGGCTTGGTTTCAGCCTCGGCACCAGCGGTCCGGCCCTTCTTGAGGACGGTCTGGATAGCGGTTCGGGCGACGCGGATGCGCGTGTTGGTGGCTTCGTCGGTGCGGATGATGATCTCCGTGTCGTCGATTTCCACGATACTCCCGATGATTCCTCCGACGGTCTGAACCTTGTCGTGCCGGGCCAGCGAGCTCAGAAGTTCGGCCTTCCGCTTCTTCTCTTTCTTGCCCGACATCATCGTGGTGAAGATCATGAAAACGAAGAAAATAAGCAGGCCGAACATGATGATGTCCATCCCGCCGCCTCGAGCAGGGGCTGTGGTGGTGCCTGCGGGGCTGCCGGGGACGAGTTCACTGGCAGCGGGCGCATCGCCTCCGCCTCCGATGACAGGGGGTTTGGACGCGAACGTGACGATTTCGTGCATGAACATTGCAAATTCCTTAGTGCATGCGGGAGCGAGATTCGTCCCGTTGTGTTTGGTGTTCAGTTGGAATGAGAGGCTGAGAACGTGAGGCCTTCAACGGCGACCGGCCAGCGCTGGGCAAACTTGGACCACCCATCATGGCGGATCGCAAGCCGAATGTCCAACATCAGACGCTGGAAGTGTCGCAGATTGTGCAGGGAAACGAGGATCGGCCCAAGCATTTCTCCAGACATGAACAAATGCCTGATATAGGCACGGGAGAACCCGGTTTCGTGGGCCGACTCCCATCCGAAGGCGATCGGATCGCACGCGGGGCAATCGCACCCAGGTTCGATGACTCGCGGGTCGTCGGCACAGGCAGCGTTGCGAAGTCGAATCTGCCCTGTGGTGGTGAACGCGTTTGCGTTGCGGCCATTGCGCGTCGGCAGCACGCAGTCGAACATGTCGATGCCCGAACGGACCGCAGCGACGATGTCGCGTTCGTACCCGACTCCCATAAGGTATCGGGGCTTGTGGTTGGGCATGAGCCGGGCGGTGTGCTGCGTGACCGCTGCAATGGCATCGAACGCTTCACCGACTGCGACGCCCCCGATGGCATAGCCGGGCAGATCGATGTTGCATACTTGCTGGACGCACTGTGTGCGTTGATCCAGATCCGTTCCGCCTTGGATGATGCCGAACAACGCCTGAGTGTTGGGATTGGCGTGCGCGGCCTTGCAACGGTCGAGCCAACGGACGGTGCGCTCGTTCGCAGTACTCAGGCGAGAGGCATGGTCGTAGGTGCGCGATCTCTTCGAATCGCGTGAGATGGCATGGCGTAGGCGGGCTTGATTGAAGGGCGCGGCTGCGGGATCGACCGAGGGCGGGCAATCGTCGAACGCCATGATGATGTCGGCCCCGAGTTGGTTCTGGATCTCGATGGCGCGTTCGGGGGTGAGGCGGACGCTGCTGCCATCGACGATCGACTTGAAGGTCACGCCGTCGTCGTCAATGGCGTTGATGTCGGCCATCGAGTAGGCCTGATATCCGCCGGAGTCGGTGAGGATTGGGCCTTTGTAGTTCATGAAGCGATGGACGCCGCCCATGCGCTCGATGAGTTCCGAGCCTGGGCGGAGCATGAGGTGGAAGGTGTTGTTGAGAATGACCTGCCCGCCAATTCGTCGTATGAAATCGGGCAGGATGCCCTTGACCGAAGCGCGCGTGCCGACGGTCATGAATGCGGGGGTGTCGAAGTCGCCGTGAGGGGTGGAGACTGTGCCGACGCGGGCAGCGGTGTGCGAGCATCGCGCGTGGATTTCGAATCTCAGCGGCGAGGTCAATGGCTTCGGTCCTGGCGTTCGCTCTTGCTGTGCTCGGCTAAGCGCTTGCGTTCTTCGTCGCTCAGGCCGGCAATGCCGTCGCGGCTGATCTTGTCGAGAATGCTGTCGATCTCTGCGTCAGAGTTGCGAACGCCTGCGCGGTGGCGTTTGGTGCCTTGGCGAGGCTTGGTTGATCGGCGAAAGACCTCGAAGAAGTCGTTGAGCAGATATGCGCGGCGGATGAAGAAGTACCCGGCCAGCGCGCCGCCGACGTGGGCGGCTTCTCCGCCCTGGTTCTTGCTGCCGATCACGAGATTCCAGACCGAGAGGGCGAAGAAGCCGTAGACGAGATAGCGCATCTGAATGGGGATTGGCGGGAAGATGAGTTGAACGATGGTCTTGGGGGCGATGTACGCGCATGCCATGAGCACACCGAAGACACCAGCCGAAGCGCCAACAAGCGACGTTGTGATCTGGACGTTGAGCGCCCCGGGCAGTCGCAGGCCAAGAACACCGGCAAGGTTGAGTACGAGGTAGAGCAACCCGCCGAATATGCCGCACGTGAGATAGAAGGCGAGATAGCGTTTGCCGCCGAGTTGTTCTTCGACGATGCGGCCGAAGACCCACAAGCCGAACATGTTGAACAGAAGATGCATGAACCCCGCGTGCAGGAACTGGAAGGTGACAAGGCGCCAGACTTCGAGTCGGGCAAACCCAGTCGCTGTGGAGAAGTGCCCGAAACGTTCGAGAGGGTCCATGACCTTGTAGTCAGCCTTGCCGACGGGTCTGATGGAGCCATCGGTCGAAACGTCGAACAGGCTGCGATACAGCATCGTGCCCGAGGTGCGACCGGGGTTGGGAGTGTTGGGCGGAGCCCAACTGACGAAGTAGTCCTGCGATTCTCTCAGTTGGGTGATCGTTGCCGGATCGACCGTCAGTTCGGTTTGAACGTGGACCGGGTGTCCGAACGATCCAAGCGCGAGGCGAATGATCGCCACGGCAATATTGATCGCGATGAGCCATGTGGTGAACGAGAACCCGCGAGCGCGGCGCGCCAGAGTTCCGCGCTCGCGCCCCGGCGCACCAGCTCCGGCGCGTTGATCGCGGACGTAGTCGCGGTCATAGATGCCCATGAGAACCCTCGTTTTGGCGCGCAGAACCGGTGCGCGGCACGGGCGATGTTACCCATTCCGGCGGCGCCGCGTCTCATGTTCGAGCGTTTTACGCTCGCGGCGTGACAGGCTGCCCATGCCTTCGCGAGCGATCTTGTCGAGAATGCGCTCGACCTCGATCGTGTGCTGGCGTTCGCGTGCGATGAGTCTGGGGCTCGGCTGGACGGGCTCAAAGTCATCCAGGTCGGTGGAGTAGGCCGGTGCAAGCATGAGTTGGCGGCGTTCAAAAAAGCACGTCAGCCCTCCGAGTATGGCCAAGGCAAGGAGAAGGGTTTCGTTGGCAGCGATGCCGATGACGCCAAGAACACACGCCGCACCGATCCCAACATGCACTGTGATGTGCAGGCCGCGGCGGTGCCCGAGAGTACGCCAAAGAATCGCATGCAGAGTGCGTCCGGCATCCATGGGGTACATCGGGACGAGCATGTTGAATGCCAGGAGCAAGGCGTTGGTGTAGTGCGCAGCGAAGAGGATTTGGCCAGGCAGGCCGTGGGACGCAACGAGAACCCATCCCTTCGACGGCGTGAACGGGTTGAAGAATACGGCTCCCCACGAACGGGTGAGGGCATAGAGCGCCAGCGCCAGAATCGGAAACAGGACAACATTGACCGCAGGGCCTCCGAGGGTCGTGATGAGATCGGCTTTCCACCTCCGGGGCGGGCGGCAGAACGCCAAACCTCCCAGAGGCCAGAGCAGAATGTCGTCGGCCGAGCCACCGACCCATCGGCAGGCGAAGCAGTGTCCGTATTCGTGAAGCAGCACTAATAGAAACAGCGTGGCGAGAATCAGAGCCACAAGCGTGAAGTTCGGCCCGCTTGCAGCTCCAATGAGTTTGACGGCGATGTAGACCAGAAAGAGGAGGTGGATGCGGACACGAATACCCCAGGCGCGATAGATGGGCAACGACCAGGTCAGGGGATTCCCTGGCTCGGGGAAGAGGCGGCGGAGAAGCGGAGGCCGAGGCCCGCCACCGGTATCAAATCGAAGGTGGTCGCTCAATGCAAGAGTCTATCGGGCAGGCACGGCGGGCAGAAATACATGAAGTCGGGTGGTTGGTAGGGCCGGCGGACCTGAACGGGGAGAATTCGCAATTCAGACTGAAAAAATCTCCCATTTTATTGGTCAGTTTGTGGCGGCGTTGTATTCCTTTGGCAGAAGTGGTGCGCGGCCGGAGCCTATCCGCCCGTTGTGGGGAGCTAGAGGATGATTCGACGTGGGCTGATTGTGAATGTGGGTCTTTCTGTCGCTGCATCGGCGGGGGTAGTTACACCTCGTGATGTTGGGGTCAATGCACGTTCATTCAAGACTCTGACCGCAGAGCGTCAGACGGAAATCCTGCGAGCCTTGGAGTCGGGCAGCACCGGAATCGGGTATCAGGACCGCCTTTGTGTGCACCGGGAGAACGTGCGGAGTAGTTCGTGGGTTGGGATGCTTGCTGACCTTGGGGTTGGTGAGCTTGGGGTGCTGACTCCGGATGGAAGCGACCATCCGAACGCAGTGCTTGCGGTCCGCGATCTGTTGACCACATTTGAGACAGACGCGGGGTTGCGGATTGCGGAGTTGGTGTTCGATTCGACCCCGGATGCGGGGAATCTGCTGTTTGATGGCTCGAGGCTTGATGCGTTCGATGCGTCGAGTTGGGGCTGGCAGGCGCAGCGATCGAACCCGCGAGACGCTGGGCTTGCATCGCGCAAATATTAGCAAAGCTGAAATCAGGTGTGGACTCGATGAGCGATCGGGCGAGATGGGTGCAAATCACTCGGTTTGCCTGTCTACGACTTTTTTGCGTTCGATGAGCAGGTCGTGGATGACGGGTTCGATGCGTTGCTTGGACCAGCGGCGATCGAAGTCGACCATGTCTTCGGGCTGATCGTTCCAAATAGCGATGCCGTGGACATCGTTGCGGAGGAAGAACTCGCGCCAGGAGGCTTCGAGGGCTTCTTTGGTCATGAGTGTTTCGCGGGGCTTGCCGGCGAGATCGGCGCGAACGGTGACAATGAGAGGCTTGTTCATGCGGCGGGCGAACTCGGCGGCGCGCTCGAGGTGGCGATCGCCCTGCGTGCGTCCGGCTGCGGAGATGGGGTTGGTGGCGTCGCGTTCGCGGCCGTGGTAGACGGTGACACTGATGGCCGAGGCCAGTTGCATGAACTCCTGGCGTGCGTGCCAGTCGTAGTACTCGTCTTCGGTTGAGAAGCGTGCTGGAACGGTGGCGCGTTCGAAGCGGTGGGGCTGAAAGTACCAGAACCAGTTTGCGAAGTGCTTTGATGCGATGCGTGCGGTCTGGTTGAACCACGCGAGGGTTTGTTCACTCTCGTAGGGCATGAAGGCTTCGGCGTCGAGCATGACGATGCCGGGCAGGCCTGAGATGCGGGTGTCGGCGATGCGTTTTTCGAAGACGCGTGCGCGTTCGGCGAGGTCGGCTTCGGCGATGACGCGGCCTCCGGCGCCCATGCGATCGCCCTCGGCGCGGCGGGGCATGCCCATGAATGCGGTGGTGATCCAGTAGCCGCGTTGCGCGAGGTTCGGGTCGATGACTTTTTGCGAGCGGAGGGGGTCGATGCCGCTGGCGTGGAGGTCCCAGACCTGGAAGGTGGTGGAGCGTTCGTTGCGCGATGGCGCATCGGGTGCGGGGTCGGTGCGGGAGGGGAGTTGCGTGTCGTCGGTGCGGTCGCGCGGGGCCGGTTCGAGCGTGGCACAGGCGGCGAGCGCGAGCAGAGCGGCGGCGCCCGCGGTGATCGCGCGGCGGGCGCGACGGGGAATGCGAATGGTCATACCAGCAATCTACACCCGTCGGGGGGCTGAGTCGAGTGAAAACGGGTGAATGGGCGTTTACTGGCCCTGGGCGCGGGAGAAGCCGGGCCTGCCGTCGAACATCTTGAGGGGTTGAAAGTCGGTGACTTCAAACTTCTCTGCGACCTTGGTGAGCAGGTGGATGGTGGGCATCTGTCCGATCTGCCCGAGCATGACGGCGGGGTCGCGGAGTTCGAAGCGGACGCGGTAGTAATCGACGACTTCGGTGTAGGGGCTGCCGCTGGGCCAGACCTGGGTGCCGCGGTTTGAGATCATGGTGAGTTTGAAGGCGGTGCCTTGTGCGATGCGTTCGAGGCGCTGGGCGAGTTCGAGCGGGGTGATGGTGGTGCCGATGTAGATGTCGCAGCCGCAGTGCGTGCTGTGGACGGTCTCGAAGGTGCGCATGAGCTTGTTGACGTGCGGGCGGACTGGCGGCGTGTGGTTTGGGGTCGCGGCGGTGGGAACCGGGCGTGCTTCCTTGCCTTTGGGGGTGGTGCCGAGGCGGTCGATGATGGCGCCAGCGAAGGCGTCGGTGCCGACAGGCTCTCCCTTGCCTTTGACATCACCGGTGTGGATGCCGGCTTCGAGGGCGGCCAGGAGGGCGTTTTCGATGATCGCGGCCTGCTTGAGCATGCCGAGGTATCGCAGGAGCATGAGGCCGCTGAGGAGGAGGCTGGTGGGGTTGGCGACGCCCTTGCCGGCGATGTCGGGGGCGGTGCCGTGGACGGCTTCGAAGATGGAGATGTGGTCGCCGATGTTGGCGCTGGGCGCGAAGCCGAGCCCGCCGACGAGTCCTGCGGCCAGGTCGGAGACGATGTCGCCCTGAAGGTTGGGCAGGACGATCATGCGGTATTCCTGCGGCTTGAGGACGAGGTTCATGCAGAGGGCGTCGATGATGATGTCGGCGATTTCGATGCCGGGGTAGTGCTGGGCTTCGGCGCGGAAGCGTTCGAGGAACAGGCCATCGGTCATCTTCATGATGTTGGCCTTGTGGGCGCAGTGGACTTTGGTGATGCCGAGGCTCGCGGCGGTCTGGAAGGCGAAATGGTGGACCTGATCGCAGCCTGGGGCCGAGATGAGGCGCTTGCATTCGATGACGTCGTTGGTGAGGCGGTGCTCGATGCCGCCGTAGGTGTCTTCGATGTTTTCGCGGACGATGTACATGTCGACGGGGACGCCGGCGCGGCTGAAGACGGTGTCGACGCCGGGGAGGGACTGGAAGTGGCGCAGGTTGGCAAAGGCGCCGAAGGTTTTGCGGAGTGTGACGTTGATGGACTTTCCGCCGCCGCCGATGGGCGTGCCCATGGGGCCTTTGTAGACGAGGCCTGTGCGTTCGATGGTTTCGACGGCTTCGTCGGTGATGCCTCGGGCGTCGCCGGCGGCGAAGACGCGTTCGCCCATGTCGACGGGGATGAAGTCGAGGTGTTCGGTGACGCCTGCTGCGGCGAAGATGCGGATGCAGGCGTCCATGATTTCGGGTCCGATGCCGTCACCGGGTGCGAGTGCGATCTGAACGCCCATGCGGGAATCTCCTGAGTAGCGTGCGAAACGGGGTCTTGAGGCAACGATAGGAGGATCGGTCAGGTGTGAGGATGTTGTGCATTACCGAGGGGGTGGAGGGGCAAGCCCTCAATAACATCCGTTCAATGATGATGCGATTGATCGCCTGATCAGGGTGTTTTCGTGCATGAAATGCGGACGGGGCCAATTTGATCGAACAACGTTGTTGGCGCGAGAGCCGACATGTGGTACTGTGTCGCTCAAGAGTTGAAACGGTACTGGAGATTTTCGATTACACCCCCAAGGAGGTCCAGAATGAAGCTTCAGAGACTTCTTTTTTACGCTCATTTCCGTAATGTTCGCTCATTGCTCGACTGCACAGCATGTGACACTCAATGAGCCGGAGTCTGAAGTCGTTGCGTTGGGAGTTGGCAACGGTGTGATCGAGTTGCCTGCCATTCCTTTGACCTTTGAATCCGTGTTGCGTGTGCATCAGGAACTGATGTTCAACACTTTGTTCGCGGAGAACGTCTTCATTGGAAACGTGTATGACGAGTTGTTGACGACCTGGGTCATGGATGAAGACCACGAGGTGAGTACTTTCAATTCGTGGGCACGGACGGATGATAATCGGTTTTACGAGGTCGAAGGCGCTCTGGTGTTTCGAATCGAGATGGATGAAGAGGGAGGCTACGAAGCCGATTGGATTGAAGTGTGTCAAAATCAAGGGATCGAGTTTTTCGGTATCTATGGAAGGCTTCGCGCACCAGCCGTTTAGATTGACGTCTACTTCTTTGGTGTCATCGCTCGTGCTGAGTCATACCACAACGGCAAGATTCTGCTGTTTCCCCTAATTCAGCTTGATTCCGCTACCAGTGAGGAGTTTGAAGCAGTTGAGGGCGCGATTGAACAGTTCGGACAGCGAGCACTCTATGGGGCGCTTTGCTTAACTGCTTCCGGAGAGCCTGTCTGGTCGGATAACGAATATGACAGTTGTCTTGAAAGTGCTTATGATCGATTCCATACGGACATGATAAACAGAACTCGCTCTTTCGCGGGTCGTGGTACGTTGGGTATCCTCATTATTGGTGGAGGTGGAATTGCGTGTATCGCATTCCCTCCAGCTTGTCCCGCTGTGATCGGAATCGGAATAACGGCAGGTCTCGGCATTCTTTACGACGGTGTGGATATGTGGGCTGACATTCACAACTTTTCTGACATCCTAGACTTTGATTTACGCGAGTGCTGTCGCCAGTTAAAGCTGCGCACGAATCAGTGATGCATGCGTGCCATGTTTCGTTGGCCGATCCATGTTTTCCTGTTGACGACTTCGTGGTACCGGGCGTGCGACAGGGCTCTGTCTTCGGATGAACTCGATGGTGTCGCGCTGTTGGGTTCGGTTCCGTCGGGCGTCGAGTTGGAGGCGACGGGTGCGTCTTTCGAGCCGGTCGATCTGTTTGAGGGCGACCATACGGCGTGGAGTTGGGTTGCGGTCGGCGCGGTGCTGCTGACCGGTGCGGTTTTATGCGCATCGGGGTTCATCATGCGCGAGATCGTCGGGCCGTATGCGTTGGTCGCGATGGCGAGCGGCGCTCTGGCCCTGCTTGTCGGCAACAAGTTGGCGATAGATCGAGGGCTGGCGTTGTCATCGGCTCATATGCACGCGGGTCGTTTGAGCGTGTCGTCGCCGCTGGGTCGCGTCGAGTTCGTGCGCGGCCGGGACGCGCTGTGTGTGTACTTCTTCGAGCCCACCGCGCTCAATGTCAACGGGTGTGTCGTGATGATCGCGGGCCGAAATCCTGTTGCACGGCGGGTTCTGATCACGAATCGGCGGCAGGCTCTTGCCGCTCTGGGCGCGTGGCATGCGGCGACGTTGCACTAGGGCGAAAACGTGGCCGATGCCGGGTTCTGTCGGCTCAAAACGGCCGTATGATGCACCATGAAGGCTGCATGCACCTACTGGGCGATTGTCTGCGCGGCCGCTTTGACCGCCGCGACCCAGTCTCACCCGGAGCAGACCGTGAATCCAGACGCGCAGTATGTGACCAACCGCACGCCCCTCGAACCTTCACGGCTGATCAAACTCCCGATCGGGTCGATTGAGGTCGGGGGGTGGCTGCGGCATCAGATTCGGCTTCAGGCCGACGGCTTTCACGGGCGACTTGGTGAGATCAGTCCGTTCGTGCAGAAGGAAGGCAACGCGTGGCTCGATCCCAGGGGGCGGGGCGATCGGGGCTGGGAAGAGGTGCCGTACTGGCTCAAGGGTTTTCTCAACGCGGCGTACGTGCTGCGCGATGAAGCGATGATCGCCGAGGCGCATGTGTGGATCGAAGGGGCGATTGCCAGCCAGCAGGAGGACGGCTGGTTCGGGCCTGATGAGGGGCGCACAGGTCTGGCGACGCGGCTGACGGGGCGCGATGATCTCTGGCCGAACATGATCATGCTGTTCTGTCTGATGGACTATCACGACTGGACGGGCGATGAGCGCGTGATATCGCTGATGCAGCGGTATTTCAGGTATCTCGAGCAGGTGCCCGATGAGAAGTTCCTGATCGGCTACTGGCCGAAGATCCGGGCCGGGGATCAACTCGCGGCGATTCACTGGCTGTACAACCGGACGGGCGAGGCGTGGCTGCTAGGGCTGGCCGAGCGGACACACCAGCACACGGCGCGGTGGGACGAGGGCGTGATCGACTGGCACAACGTGAATATCGCCCAGGCGTTCCGGCAGCCTGCGCAGTGGTGGGTGCAGTCGCGCGACGAGAAGGACAAGGCGCAGGCCGATGCGAACTGGCGTTTTGTGCGTAAGCAGTACGGGCAGGTGCCGGGCGGGATGTTCGGGGCCGACGAGAACGCCAGGCCCGGCTTTGCCGATCCGAGGCAGTGCATCGAGACGTGCGGCATCGTCGAGGAGATGCTGAGTCACGAGATTCTGATTGCGATCACGGGCGACATGATCTGGGCCGATCGGTGCGAGGACGCGGCGTTCAACTCCCTGCCGGCGTCGTTCATGGCCGACATGGGAGGGCTGCGGTACCTGACGGCGCCGAACATGGCGGTGTCGGATGCCCAGAATCACGCCCCGGGGATACAGAACGGCGGGCCGATGTTCCTGATGAGTCCGCATCGGCACCGCTGCTGCCAGCACAACGCGGGGCACGGCTGGCCGTACCTGGCCCAGCACCTGTGGTACGCGACGCCCGATGGCGGGCTGGCGGCGGTGTTCTACGCGGCGTCGACGGTGACGGCCAAGGTCGCGGGCGGAGCGCGCGTGACCATCGCGCAGGACACGGACTATCCGTTCGAGCAGGAGATTCGTTTCACGGTCGAGGCGGTCGAGGGCGCGGGCGAGGCGAGGTTCCCGCTGCTGCTGCGCATCCCCGGCTGGAACCCCGGCGGCGATGGCGGGGTGATGCTGACGGTCAACGGCCAGCGGCAGGCGGTCGCGGCCACGGCGGGCCAGGCGGGGCTGGTGCGGCTCGAGCGCGCGTGGAAGGCGGGCGACGAGGTGAGGCTGATCCTGCCGATGGAGGTGCGCGTGCGGCGGTTTGCGGGCAATCACAACAGCGCGGCGATCGACCGCGGGCCGCTGACGTATGCGCTCGAGATCGGCGAGGAGTATCGGCGGTTTGATGATGCGGGCGCGCAGAACAAGGAACTGGCCGAGGACGCCAAGCCCGCGCTCAACGAGCGCTGGCCCGCGTACGAGATCGTTCCGACGACGGCGTGGAACATGGCGCTCGTGCTCGAGGGGCCGAACGCGCACTTTGCGATCCAGGAGCAGTCGGGGCGGCTGAATCCGGACCAGACGCCGTGGACGCCGCAGACGGTGCCGGTGGCGATCGAGGCGCTGGTCGATCCGGTCGAAGCGTGGAAACTGGATCGGCACGGGCTTGTCGCGCCGCTGCAGGCCAGCCCGGTGGCGAGCGACGGCGAGCCTCGGCGGGCGCGGTTCATCCCGATGGGGGCGGCGCGGCTGCGAATCAGCGCGTTGCCGGTTGCGGGGAAGGCGGGTGCCGATGGCACGGACAGTGGATCGTGGACGGCGTGGGAGGAGCCGCGGCAGGCGGTGCGGCTCTACAAGGCGACGGCGTCGCACACGTACCACTCGGATGATGTGGGCGCGATGGCCGACGGGCGTGCGGGGGCTGAGTCGGGCGATGCGGCCAGCGACATGACCGCCGAGCGGCACACGTTCTGGCCCCGGCGCGGGACGCTTGAATGGGTGCAGGCGGACTTTGATGAAGTGCGCGAGGTTCGCAGCGTGAGCATGTTCTGGTTTGACGACACGGGGACGGGCGAGTGCCGCGTGCCGGCGTCGTGGCGGGTGCTGACGCCCGAGGGCGACGGCTGGGCGGCGGTGGCGACGAGCGATGAGTTTGGTGTGCGGCGCGGGACGTTCAACACGGTGACGTTTGAGCCGGTCAAGACGAGGACGGTGCGCGTCGAGATCCAGTTGCGCGAGGGGTACTCGGGCGGCGTGGTGGAGATGCAGATCGACTGAGCGGGGGCTCATGGCAGGGGGGGCGGCTTTCACAGGTGGGGCAACTTCCACAGGGGGGCGGCTTCGGCTCCCAAAGGGGAGTTGGCTTCAGCTTCCACAGGGGGGGGCGGCTTCCAGCCGCCCATGCGAGCGGCACGGTGCTTTTCGGACGCGGCGGGGCGCGCATCGGCCCTTGGCGGGGCTGGAAGGCCGATCGGGGGCCCTACCGGGCCGCGAGAACACGCTGCGGACGTGAGGAAATGCTCCAAACTCCTTCGGAAATGGAGCACACTCCTTCGGAAATGCTCCGCAAGCGAAGGATTCCAGAGCTCAAGCGAAGGAGTCTGGAACTCCCGCGAAGGGAAATGAAGCTCCCCTGAAGGGAAATGCTCCTCCCGCGAAGGGAAATGAAGCTCCCCTGAAGGGAAATGCTCCTCCCGCGAAGGGAAATGGAGCCCGCTCCTTCGGACATGCTCCATGCCCGGCGGGCGACAGCACGTTTCCGGACGCGCTTGGGGCGGCTGGTTGGGCGGGCCCGGGCGTAGGATCGAGCATGACGGCTCAGCCCACGGCAATGACGGCCTGGCCCACGGCGATTACCGATATTGCCCCCAACCGCGTGCGGGTGCGCGGGCGGGATATTGCGGAGTTGATGGGGTCGGTGTCGTTCGGCGAGGCGGTGCACCTGATTCTGCTGGGCGAGTTGCCGGGCCCCGGGGTGGGGCGGCTGGTCGAGGCGATGCTGGTCTCGAGCATTGACCACGGCGCGACGCCGCCGAGCGTGCTCGCGGCGCGGACGGTGGCGAGCACGGGCGCGAGTTTGAGCGCGAGCGTGGCGGCCGGGATCATGAGCATCAACGCGCATCACGGCGGGGCGATCGAGGCGTGTGCGCGCACGTTGGGACAGGTGCTGGCGCTGGCTGCGGCGGGCAGCAGCATTGAGGCGGCGGCGGCGGACGTGATTGCTCAGGCCAGAGCGCGCGGCGAGAAACTCGGGGGCTTCGGGCATCGCGTTCACACGAAAGACCCGAGGACGGCGCGGCTCTTCGACCTGGCGCGCGAAGCGGGACTGGACGAAACGCGCGGGCACATCGCGGCGGCACGCGCGGTTGAGGCGGCGTTTGCGGCGGGCGGCAAGGCGCTGCCGATCAACGTCGATGGAGCGATCGGGGCGATTGCGGCGGATCTGGGATTTCCGTATGAGATCATGAACGGGCTGTTCATGATCGCGCGTCTGCCGGGGCTGGTGGCGCATGTTGCTGAGGAGAAGGCGCGCATGAAGCCCATGCGGCAGATCGCGCCCGGGGCGGCGGTGTATGACGGCCCCGGAGCCGCGGACGGGAAGAAGGCGTAGATGGCAGGGGCCGGGATGTCAGGGGCCGGGGCGCTCGAGGCGGTGGTGATCGACACGCCGCGGCTGCGGCTGCGGATGCTGCAGGCGCGCGACATCGCGGGGTTCGTGCGTCTGGCCGATGATCCGCGGGTGTACGCGACGACGCTGCGTCTGCCCAGCCCGTACCGGGTCGAGGATGCCAGGGCGTACATGGAGATGCAGCGTGCGGGGCTGGCGGCGGGCAACCACCTGCTGCTGGCCATCGCGCTCAAAGAGCATGATGAGGCGATCGGTTCGATCGGGCTGACGATTGACCGGGGCAACAACAGGGCCGAGATCGGGTTCTGGATCGGCACGCCGTACTGGAACCGTGGCCTGATGACCGAGGCGGCGGGGGCGATGGTGGGCTACGGCTTTGCGCGGCTCGGGCTCAGGCGGATCTGGGGCGGGCACTTCGCGGGCAACGAGGCGTCGGGGCGCGTGCAGCGGAAGATCGGCATGAAGCCCGAGGGCGTGCTGCGCCAGTGCCTGTGCAAGAACGGAACGTATTACGATGACGTCGTGCACGCGGTGCTGCGCGAGGAGTTTGTGCCGTGCGTCGCGTGGAGCGCGCGGGCGGCGGGTGAAGCGATCGACAAGCGTGAAGGAGTCTGAGCGATGGCGATGAGCGTGGGCGAGGTGGCGGCGTTGTTTCCGAACCTGATGGACATCGGCGATGCGGGCCTGCGCGAGAAGGTCGCGGCGGTGTGGGATGAGGCCATCAGGACCGGGTGCGGCGGCAAGGGCTGGAGCGTTGCCGAGCTGCGGGCCGTGCCGTTCACGCTGCTGGCCGGCGAGATCGACCTGCGCTACATCGAGCATCTCAACTCGTGCGCCAAGCAGTGCATCGCGATCGCGGCGGTGCTGGGCGAGGTCTTCGGCGAGCGCATCCCGATCAACCGGGACGTTCTGATCGCAGGGGCGCTCTTGGCCGACGTGGGCAAGCCGCTGGAGTTTGACAAGGACGCCAGCGGCAAGGTCATCAAGGGGCCCTTTGGCGACATGCTGCGCCACCCGTTCAGCGGGGTGGCGCTGTGCTATAAGCACGGGATTCCGGCGGAAGTCAT
>JAANMT010000863.1_pt1 | contig 32177 bp, 37 predicted proteins | sample 7279711 | NCBI WGS metagenome assembly JAANMT01 (sample SAMN14094538, study PRJNA606508) | bioreactor metagenome | isolation source: A lab-scale SPAN reactor treating ammonium-rich wastewater day 1 | place: Ireland: Galway | collected 2017-01-16 | reverse complement strand
CGCCGTTGACCGAAGACAAGGAATTCGTGCGGGAGCGCGTATCCTCGCGGTATCACTCCGGTTTTATCTTCTCCACCCCGGACCAGGTGGATTACATGGACGTTGCCCCGCATCAAGTGGTGGGCATCAGCGCGGCTTTGATCCCGTTCCTCGAACACGATGACGCCAACCGCGCGTTGATGGGTTCGAACATGCAGGCGCAGGCTGTTCCGCTCGTTCGTCCTGAGATCCCGCTCGTTTCCACCGGCATGGAGTACCACGCCGCGCTGGATTCGGGTCAGGTGGTGGTGGCGGAGACGAACGGCGAGGTCATTTCAGTGACCGGCAACTCGATCACGGTCAAGGAAAGAGGCGGCGTCCGAGTTTATCAATTGCGAAAATATCAGCGCTCCAATCAAAGCACCTGCATTGACCAGCGTCCGGCCGTGGTCAAGGGACAGGTCATCAAAAAAGGCGATATCATCGCTGATTCGTCCTCGACGGAGAATGGCCAACTGGCGCTTGGGCAGAACGTCGTCGTGGCATTCGTCTCGTGGGAAGGCGGAAACTTCGAAGATGCCATCCTGATTTCCGAGCGGTTGGTGCAGGAGGACCGCTTTACATCCGTCCACATCGAAAAATATGAGGTGGAAGCCCGCGATACCAAACTTGGACCCGAAGAGATCACGCGCGACATCCCGAACGTCGGCGACGACGCGATCAAAGACCTGGACGAGAATGGGATCATCCGCATTGGCGCGGAGGTAGGTCCCAATGATATTCTCGTCGGGAAGATCACTCCGAAGGGCGAAAAAGAATTGACGCCCGAAGAACGGCTTCTGCGCGCCATCTTTGGCGAGAAGTCGCGGGACGTGAAGGATACATCCCTGCGTATGCCGCACGGCGAACGCGGCAAGGTGGTGGACGTCAAGGTATTTACGCGCGAAGAAAACTCCGATCTCTCCGCCGGTGTGGATATGATGGTGCGCGTCTCGGTCGCGCAGCGCCGCAAGTTGACGGCTGGCGACAAGATGGCAGGACGTCATGGAAACAAAGGCGTCGTTTCGAAGGTCGTGCCGGTTGAAGACATGCCCTTCCTCGAAGACGGCGCTCCCGTGGACATCATCCTGAATCCGCTCGGCGTTCCGGGGCGCATGAACATCGGTCAGGTTTTGGAGGTTCACCTCGGTTGGGCGGCGAAGCGACTTGGCTATCGCGCCGTCACGCCGGTGTTTGACGGCGCGTCGGAATACGAGATCGAAGCGGAGCTCGCCCGCGCCTGGATTGTAGACCAGGCCTGGCGCGAGGCGGCTGCAACCGCCTGGGAGTGGATCAAAGGACAGGAATACGACGCCGAATCCATTCAGGATGACGACGAAGTTAGAAGTTTGTATCTCGCGGAATGGCTGGGGGAACGCGACTATGATCCTTACGATTTGAAGAATACGGATTACGCGCGCATGTCCACAGCCACCGAATGGCTGCGCGATCGCGGCTATGATCCTGATACGATTTTCTATCCTGAGGACATTAACCCACGCGAACGGGAGGGATATGACACGGCGGCGATCAATGCCTGTCTGCGCCTGTGGATCGAGAGCGAGGGTCACAGCAGCCGCGTTGCAGAGGCGCGTCTGATGGAGGTCGCGCAGGAAATCATGCATGCGACCGGTCATCCCATACCGACGCTGGGCAAGCAGGTCTTGCGCGACGGCAAGACTGGTATCCCATACGATCAATCCGTTACGGTCGGCGTGATGACCATCCTCAAACTGCATCACCTCGTCGAGGATAAAGTGCACGCGCGTTCAACGGGCCCGTATAGTCTGGTTACGCAACAACCGTTGGGAGGCAAGGCGCAGTTTGGCGGACAACGGTTCGGTGAAATGGAAGTGTGGGCGCTTGAAGCGTACGGCGCGGCGTACACCCTGCAGGAGATGTTGACGGTCAAATCGGACGACGTGCAGGGACGCGTCAACACCTACGAAGCCATCGTCAAGGGCGAGCCGATCGAAGAGCCGAGCATCCCCGCTTCATTCCGCGTGCTGGTCAAGGAGTTGCAGTCGCTCGGTCTGGCTGTTGAAGCGGTAAATGAAAGCGGCGAAGTCATCCGGTTTGGCAAGGATGAGGAGAAACAGCATCCGCCCCGCATGGATACCGGCCTGCTCGGCATCGGCGAGAAGTTCATGGGTAAACAACGGTAATCTTGACGCTCAACGGGCGGCGTGATAAAATCACCAGCCGTTGCCAATAAAACAAGCGGCTATTTCTCCCGCTACAAAGCATGGCACTATGAATGAGGCCATCAGTACGTTTATGGATGGCCTCATTTCTTGCAAGTAAACATTAAATATCTGTGAAACAGGAAATCGGAGGCTGAACGTGCCGACAATCAACCAAATGGTCCGCAAGGGTCGCAAGAACAAAAAACTCAAAAGCAAGGCTCCCGCTCTGCAATATACGCTGAATTCGTACAAGCAGCGCCGTGTGCGTCAGGCGAAGGGCGCTCCGCAGAAACGCGGCGTTTGCACGGTCGTGCGTACGATGACGCCCAAGAAGCCAAACTCGGCTTTACGGAAGATCGCTCGCGTGCGCCTGACCAACGGTATCGAGGTGACAGCGTATATTCCGGGCGAAGGGCATCAGTTACAGGAGCATTCGGTGGTCCTGGTGCGCGGCGGTCGCGTGAAGGATCTCCCCGGCGTCCGCTATCACATCGTGCGTGGATCGCTCGATACCACCGGTGTGGCAAATCGGAAGCAGGGCCGCTCGAAGTACGGCGCGAAGCGTCCGAAATAGTTGATGGAGAAATGACAGAATGCGAAGAGCAAAACCTGAAAAGCGGGAAATAAATCCCGATGTCCGTTATAACAGCCTGAACCTGCAGATTTTGATGCAGCACGTTCTCAAACGCGGGAAGAAAAGCCTTGCCGCGCGGCTGGTCTATGACGCTTTGGATCTGATCGCCGAGCGCACGGGTAAGAACGGGCTGGATGTGTTCGATACGGCGCTCAAGAACGTTTCCCCGGTCATGGAGGTACGCCCTCGCCGTGTGGGTGGGGCAACTTATCAAGTCCCCATGGAAGTGCCTTCATCACGGCGCCTTACCCTGGCGATTCGCTGGATCTTGTCCGCAACCCGCGAGCGCACCGGGAAATCCTTTTCCGACAAACTGGCCTCCGAATTGATTGACGCATCGAACGAGACCGGCGCCGCGATCCGCAAACGGGACGAAACCCACAAGATGGCGGAAGCCAACCGCGCATTCTCGCATTATCGCGTCTAATTATATTTTGTTGATGAAGCAGGATCCCCCAAAGAATGGCACGCGAACATCCGCTTGAGAAATATCGAAATTTTGGGATCATAGCCCACATTGACGCCGGTAAGACGACCACTACCGAGCGTATCATGTTCTATACCGGCAAGACCCATCGCATCGGTTCGGTGGACGACGGCACCACCGTCACCGATTGGATGGTGCAGGAGCGCGAGCGCGGTATTACCATCGTTTCCGCCGCCGTTTCGGCGGAATGGAAGGGATACCAGGTGAATATCATTGATACGCCGGGTCACATTGATTTCACTGCAGAGGTTCAACGTTCGCTGCGCGTTCTCGATGGCGGGGTTGTTGTCTTCGATGCGGTGCAGGGCGTCGAGCCCCAATCGGAAACCGTCTGGCGTCAGGCGGATCGGTACGGCGTTCCCCGCATCTGTTTTGTGAACAAGATGGATCGCGTCGGCGCTTCCTACGAACGGACGATCGCCACGATCATTGACAGGCTCGGCGCCAACCCGATCCCGATGCAGGTCCCCATCGGTTTCGAATCTGCGTTCAAAGGGGTCATTGACCTGCTGACAATGACCGCCTGGATTTGGGAGGATGATTTGGGCAGGGAACCCAAAGCCATCCAAATCCCAGCCGATCTGAAAGAACAGGCGGAGGAAGTCCGCGCCAAAATGGTCGAAAAGATCGCCGAACTCGACGACGATCTGACCGTGAAGTTTTTGGAGGCGCAGGAAATAAGCGTTGATGAGTTGAAAGCCGCCCTTCGAAAAGGCGTTATTGCGAACAAGGCTACTCCGGTCTTCTGCGGCTCGTCACTTAAAAATAAAGGCGTCCAGATTTTATTGGACGCGGTGATTGATTACCTGCCCTCGCCGGCCGATATTCCATCCATCAAGGCATCCGAACCCGGAAAACCCGATAACGTTTTCGAACTTCCCGCGCAGGATGACGCTCCTTTGAGCGCGCTCGTTTTCAAGATCGTGACCGATCCCTACGTGGGCAGGCTGGCGTACATCCGCGTTTATTCCGGGGTGTTGAGTCAGGGACAATCCGTTCAAAACAGCACCAAGGGAAGAAAAGAGCGCATCGGTCGCTTGATCCGCATGCATGCCGATCGGCGCGAGGACATTACGGAAATTCGCGCTGGAGATATTGGCGCAGTGCTTGGCTTCAAGGAAAGTTTTACCGGCGACACCCTTTGCGACAGAAAATCGCTTGTCCTCGAAAGCATTTCATTCCCGGAGCCCGTGATCTCGATTGCCATCGAACCGAAAAGCACGAGCGATCAGGAGAAGATGGGCGAAGCCCTGCGAAAACTGGCTGAGGAAGATCCGACTTTCCGCGTTCGTTCCGATGAAAACACGGGTCAGACGATCATCTCCGGCATGGGCGAACTTCATTTGGATATCATCGTTGACCGCCTTTTGCGCGAGTTCAAGGTGCAGGCGAATGTCGGCGCTCCGCGCGTCTCCTATCGCGAATCGATCACCAAGCCGGTGCCAGAGGTGAATTACAAGTACGCCAAACAATCGGGCGGCAAGGGACAATACGGTCACGTCGTGTTCTCCCTGGAGCCGGGCGAGCGCGGCAGCGGCATCGTTTTCGAGAACAAGATCGTCGGCGGCGCGATACCAAAGGAATACATTCCCGCAGCCGAAAAAGGCTTCAAGGAAGCGGCGGAAAACGGCGTTCTGGCTGGATACCCGGTGGTGGATTTGAAGATCACGCTGTTCGACGGTTCGTACCACGAGGTCGACTCCAGCGAGATGGCGTTCAAGTTGGCCGCCTCCATTGGCTTCAAGGAAGGTGTGCAAAAGGGGAACCCCATTTTGCTCGAACCTATGATGAAAGTCGAAGTGGTCGTCCCGGAAGAATACCTGGGCGACGTCATGGGACAGATCAATGGCCGCCGCGGTCTGATCCAGGGCATGGACGTTCGCCCTGGTAACGCGCAGGCGATTCGCGCCATGGTTCCGCTGGGCGAGATGTTCGGGTACGCGACCCAACTCCGTTCCGCCACGCAGGGACGCGGCGTCTTCAGCATGGAATTCGACCACTATGCGCCTGTCTCACAGGCAGTCGCGCAGGAAATACTAAAATAATTTCTTTCTTGGATAAATAAGGAGATCATCAATGGCGAAGGAAAAATTTGACAGGAGCAAGCCGCATCTGAACGTGGGGACGATGGGGCATATAGACCACGGGAAGACGACGCTGACGGCGGCGATCACGAAAGTGAGCCAGATGCTGGGGCAGGCGGAATTCAAAGCCTACGACCAGATTGACAATGCGCCGGAAGAGAAGGCGCGCGGCATCACGATCAACATCGCGCACGTGGAATACCAGACCGCCAAGCGGCACTACGCCCACGTGGACATGCCTGGACACCGGGACTACATCAAGAACATGATCACGGGAGCGGCGCAGGTGGACGGAGCGATCCTGGTGGTGGCGGCGCCGGACGGGCCGATGCCGCAGACGCGGGAACACGTGCTGCTGGCGCGGCAGGTGGAAGTGCCTTCGATCGTGGTGTTCCTGAACAAAGTGGATCAGATGAACGACCCGGAACTGCTGGAGTTGGTGGAATTGGAACTGCGCGAACTGCTCAACTCCTATGGTTTCCCCGGCGACACGACGCCGATCGTGAGGGGGAGTGCGAAGGCGGCGTTGGACAGCGCCTCGACCGATCCGAATGCGCCGGAGTATGAGTGCATCCGCGAGTTGTTGCGGGTGATTGACGAATACATTCCCGAGCCGAAGCGCGAGACGGACAAACCGTTCATGATGAGCGTGGAGGACGTGTTCTCGATCAAGGGACGCGGGACGGTGGTGACGGGACGCATGGATCGGGGGATCGTGAAGGTTGGGGATCCTGCGGAGATCGTGGGCTTGCGCGAGAAGAGCATGAGCACGGTGGTGACGGGTGTGGAGATGTTCCACAAGCAGCTGGATGAGGGCATGGCCGGCGACAACCTGGGCTTGCTGTTGAGGGGCATCGAGCGGACGGACGTGGAGCGCGGCATGGTGGTTGCCAAGCCCGGCAGCATCACGCCGCACAAGAAGTTCCTGGCGGAGGTGTACGTGCTGAAGAAGGAGGAGGGCGGGCGACACAAAGCGTTCTTCAGCGGATACCGACCGCAGTTCTACGTGCGGACGATGGACGTGACGGGAAACATCACCCTGCCAGAAGGCGTGGAGATGGTGATGCCCGGGGACAACGTCAACCTGACGGTGGAATTGATCGTGCCGGTGGCGTTGGAGCAGGGCTCGAAGTTCGCCATCCGTGAAGGCGGTCTCACCGTCGGCGCGGGCGTCGTCACAAAAATTATCGAATAAGAGAAAGTTGGTAAGTTCGTATGGCATCCAAGAAGAAGGACGTTCGACCCGTCATCACGCTTCAATGTAACGACTGCAAGGAGCGCAATTACACGACCGAAAAGAATCGTCGTAACGATCCGAACCGTCTCGAGTTCAACAAATATTGTCCGCGTTGCCGCAAACATACCGTGCATCGCGAAACGAAGTAGTTATGGAGTCTGATAGTCGGATAGTCGGATGGTCGGATAGTTGAAAGCAATAGTCACAACCACGGGACTGCAAGACAATAAGACTATCAGACTATAAATGAAGGCCAGTAGCTCAATTGGTAGAGCACTCGTCTCCAAAACGAGCGGTTGTGGGTTCAAGTCCTGCCTGGCCTGCCTGTACCTGCTAATGCCGCTTTGCGAAAGGCGGCATTTTAGCGGCAAGAAAGACATGCAATAACAAGGAGCGCGATCTTGGCTGAGAAGGCAAAAGGCAAAAAGTCCAATCCAATTCAGGCGTATTTCCGCGAAACGATTGGCGAACTGCGAAAAGTATCCTGGCCCACGCGGCGGGAAGCCCTGCAACTGACGGGCCTCGTCATTGTGGTAATGATCGTCGTCGGCTTCATTCTGGGGTTGACCGACGGCGCCGCGCGCGGCTTGCTGGGATTGTTGCTCGGTTAAGCGGCAGATCAAGGATTCGAGGAAGAATGACGTTACAGGAATCGCAAGACCAGCCCGAACGTGAGCCGGAAGAAACGGTTCGGGAGACCGTGGGCGAACCAATCGAGTCTCCGTCAACGGCTTCTGATGAAACGACTTCATCGGAGGCGTCCGGGTCTTTAAGCGTTCCTGTGGATGAATCCCAAATATCTGAATCTACATCGGACGCGGCGGATCGGGACAACCCTGAGCCTGCTCCCGCTCCCGAAGCCTCGACCTCCCCGGAACCCTCCCCGACATCCGAGGCGGAAGGTCCCGCCTGGTACGTGATCCATTGTTATTCGGGCTACGAGAACAAGGTTCGCCACAACCTCGAGCAACGGATCGAAACGATGGGCATGAAGGACAAGATCTTCGACGTGGTCATCCCCACACAGGAGGAGATCGAGGTCAAGGACGGGAAACGCCGTTCCGTGGAACGGCACATCTTCCCGGGCTATGTGCTTGTCAACATGCACCTGACGGAAGAGTCGTGGTACGTGGTGCGCAACACCCCCGGCGTGACCGGCTTCGTGGGCATGGGAAACACCCCAACGCCTCTCCGCCCCGAAGAGGTCGCCCAGATCATCAAACGCATGGAAGCCGATGCGCCGACCGTCAAGGTAACATACAAGGTCGGCGAACGCGTCCGCATCATTGACGGTCCGTTCAACGATTTCCGCGGCGTCGTGGCTGAAATTGACATGGAACGCACGAAGGTCCGCGTGAACGTGTCGTTCTTTGGTCGCGAAACGCCTGTGGAACTGGATTTTCTGCAAGTGGAAAAGGCTTGAGACCAGTCAGCAGTGATCGGTTGACAGCGACCAGTGATGTGTCCGCTGCCGGACGATTACTGATTTGGTGGGAGGGCGTCCCGTAAATCGCCCGCTAAAACCACAAAGGAGTAAAAATGGCAAAAAAGTTAAAGGCAATCGTTCGTCTCCAGCTCGAGGCTGGAAAAGCCAACCCGGCGCCCCCGGTGGGACCGGCGCTGGCGGGCCATGGCATCAACATCATGGCATTCTGCAAGGAGTACAACGCGCGTACGTCGAACAAACCGGGCGAGGTGATCCCCGCCGAGATCACGGTTTATACCGACGGTTCCTTTACGTTCGTGTTGAAGACATCTCCGGCGTCCGTTCTGCTCCGCAAAGCCGCAAAGGTCGAAAAAGGTTCAAGCGTGCCGAACAAGGAAAAGGTCGGCAAAGTGACGCGGGCGCAGGTGAAGGAGATCGCCGAGTTGAAGATGAAAGACCTGAACGCGATTGATCTCGAAGGCGCGGTCAAACAGGTCGAGGGCACCGCCCGCTCGATGGGCATCACGATCGTGGACTAATTTTGTGGGAGTGGCGCTGGCGCGCCACGCTTGCACCACGGAGGATACAATGGCTAAACACGGAAAAAAATACAGAGCCGCTCTGGCTAAAGTGGATTTGGAAAAGGAATATTCCGTCCGCGAAGCGATCGCTCTCGCGAAGGAAACGAGTATCACCAGGTTCGATGCAACAGTGGAAGTTCACATGCGCACTGCCCTAGATCCCCGTCAGGCGGATCAACAGGTGCGCGATGTCGTGGTCCTGCCGCATGGGTTGGGTAAGACCATCCGCGTACTTGTTTTTGCCCAGGGCGAAGGCGCGGCGGCGGCGCGCTCGGCTGGCGCCGACATGGTTGCCGACGACGATGAAACCTTGAAGAAGATCGAAGGCGGCATGCTCGATTTCGACGTTGCGATTGCCACGCCCGATGCAATGGGCAGGGTGGGACGCCTGGGACGTGTGCTCGGTCCGCGCGGTCTCATGCCGAACCCGAAGGCTGGCACTGTCGTCAGCGCGAACGACCTGCCGCGCGCCATCAAGGAGGCAAAGGCGGGCCGCGTCGAGTTTCGCCTCGACAAGACGGCGAACATTCACGTTTCGGTGGGCAAGGTCTCGTTCAGTGAAGACCAGCTCATGGACAACTTCGCGGCGTTGATGAACGCCGTTCACAAAGCCCGTCCCGCAGGCGCAAAGGGCGATTACATCAAACGCATCACGCTCACAACCACTATGGGTCCCGGCGTCAAGGTCAACCCTGCGGAAACCCAAAAACTCGAGGTGACCGGGTAAAATACAGCCCGATATCCTGATAAGCCACTTCGCCAATGACGGCGGGTGTGGCGCCCGGTTTCGATGCGAGCGAAAAACCGCCGCTCCATTCGACCATAAGGCGCCACTTAATTTCCTGCTCAGGTGGAGACGACAAGCAAAACCCCAAAGGGATTTGCCGAAAGTCTTTGCCTGCAAAGTGGCAAAGACTTTTTTATGAAAGGAGGTGATACCCTTTGGCAATTACGAAAGAACGTAAAGAGGAAATTCTGGCGGCGTACTCTGATTGGCTGACGAAAAGCCAGGCTGTGATCCTTGTGGAATATACCGGTTTGAAAATGAAGGACCTGGATAACATTCGCGCCAAGGTCCGCGAATCGGGCGGTGAATTCCACATCCTGAAAAACACGCTTGCGCGCCGCGCGTTCGCCGATAACGGAATGAACCTGCCGCCGGAATTCCTTGTCCAGAGCACGGCTGTCTCGTTCGCGTTCTCCGACCCGGCTTCCACGGCAAAAGCGTTGAACGACGCCGCGAAAGGCAATGAATTCGTCAAGGTAAAAGGCGGATTCATGGGCGGGCAGGTATTGGACGCGAAGCAGGTCAAAGCCCTGGCTGAAATGCCGCCTTTGCCGGTCGTCCGCGCTCAGTTGCTGGGCGTTCTGCAGGCGCCTGCCGGAAAACTGGTCCGCACGATCGCCGAACCGGCGCGCGGTTTGGCGGCTGTCATCAAGGCTTTCGCGGAGAAAGCCCCCGTTGCGGCGTGATCGGCTCGATATTACGCAACCACTATAAACCTATCTCTTGAAAATGGAGTGAACAAGCAATGTCTGAAAAACTCGAAAAACTCGTGGAAGAACTTTCCACGCTTTCCGTCCTCGAGGCGGCTGATTTGGTGAAGAAACTCGAGGAAAAGTGGGGCGTTTCAGCCGCCGCGCCCGTTGCGATGGCTGCGATGCCCGCCGGCGGCGCCGCGGCGGCTGAACCCGTCGAAGAGAAGACCGAGTTCGATGTGGTCATCAAGGATGCCGGCGCCAAGAAGATTGACGTCATCAAGGTCATTCGCCAGTTGACCAGCCTCGGTCTCGGCGAAGCCAAGACCATGGCTGAAACCGCCGGTTCCAAGGTTTTGACCGGCGTTGGCAAGGATGCCGCCAACGAAGCCAAAAAGAAACTGGAAGAAGCCGGCGCGACCGTTACGCTCGAATAAGGCGACGCTCCAAAATCAAAAAGACGCTTCTAAAGGAGCGTCTTTTTGATTGCCATGCGCCGCCGCCGTTGATGGTTACGCCGCCAGTGGTTTGTCCATTTTGCGGATGACCATGACCACCTTACCCTTGATCTCGAGCGGTTCGGTCTTTTTGATGAAGATGGGTTTCATGGTCGGGTTGGCAGGCTGGAGGCGATAGCGGTCTCTTTCCTTGAAGAAATATTTCAGGGTCGCTTCGTTATCGCTCGGAAGCCAGACAGCCACCATCTCGCCGTTCCGCGCATCCGTGGCGGGTTTCATAACGACGATATCGCCGTCGTTGATCATGGCGTCGATCATGGAGTTCCCTTTTACTTCGAGGGCGTAAAGGTTGTCGCCTTTTTCCTTGGGAGGGAGGAGGCTGCGGGCGATGTCCACAGCCTCCGCTTCGCTGTCGGTCATATAACTGACGCCGGGTTGAAGTTCAGGAAGGGGCATGCCTGCCGCAATGGGACCCAGGATCGGGACGCGGAGCATGTTGCCCGCCTGTACGATCTGATTGACTTTGCCTGTCAGCCTCATGCCGCGCGAAACGCGGTTGTCACGTTCGAGATACCCCATTTTTTCGAGTTGTTCGAGATAATAATTGACGACGGACGTCGAGGAGATCTTGACCTTTTCGCCAATCTCGCGGATCGAGGGGGGGCGCCCGAACCGGTTCTGATATTCGTTTACGAACTCCAGCACCTTGATGTGCTTGTCGGTTATCCCTTTGCTTTTGCGTACCATCATCATAACAGCCTCCTGCCAATGCCATTGGCTCGCGACGAGCATTCTTCGCTCATTTGTGCTATGAATGATAACCGAACGCCTGTTCTGTGTCAAGCCTGCGGAAATGAAACTTTCGGGTTAGATCCACGTGCGGCGGCGCATCCACAGGTACATGCCAAAGGGGAAGAGGAGCATGATGGAAACCGTTATCGAGAAAATCTGGCGCGTTGTCCAGCCAAATAGATTCGCCACAGGTTCGAAGAAATTCATGCCAAAGAAGCCGGTAATGAAGGTAATGGGCATGAACAGGGTCGTGATGATGGTCAGCGTCTTCATGATGTCGTTCATGCGATTGTTGATGACGGACAGATATGTATCCAGCGCGCCGCCGACGAGGTCGCGCAGGCTTTCGTTCAGGTCGTGGAGGCGGACGAGGTGGTCGTAGATGTCGCGAAAGAAGATACGATCCTTCGGGTCAATGACACGGTAATCGTCGCGGGCGAGTTTGTTCATCACTTCGCGCTGGGGGAGCAGGATCCGCCTCATAGCCAGGAGAACGCGTTTCAGGGCGAACAGCCTCTCGAGAGTCTGAGGCGAGGGCCGGTCGAAGACCTGGTCCTCGATCTGGTCAATGGCGTCGTCAATCTTTTCCACGGTGGGCATGTATCCTTCGACGAGTCGGTCCACGATCTTATAGAGCAGGTGATCGGCTCCATCGTGAAGGACGCGGGGATCGCGGTTGCAGGACGCCCAGGTTTCCTCCAGGGCTGGGAGGGGATGGTCGTGATGGGTGACAATGTAGTTTTGCCCGAGGAAGATATCCAATTCGTCAATCTCGGATTCCCAGTTGCCGCCGTTGTCCGTTACCGCCATGTAATTGAGGACAATGTACAGGTAGGTTCCCCAGTCGTCCAATTTGGGCGCGTGGGTCTCTTGCAGAGCGTCGTCAATGGCGAGCGGATGGAAGCCGAAATCCTGGAGGATGGGGAGACAGGTTTCAGGCGGTTCGCTGGTGAAATCCGTCCAGAGAAGTCCACGTTTGTTTCGCAGAAGTTTGGGGAAGTCACGGGGCGAGATGTCCATGCGTATAGGCTTTCCAGGAGCGAAGTAAAGGGAGCGGATCACTTGTGCCTCGAGGGATTGAGAAATTTCTTGGGAAATTGTTATTATTTAGGAACTCTTTTAGAATTATCAATAATAATATTTAATTGGTTGAATATTCTTTACTTCTTCTTGACAAAATCAGTATTCTGGCTATAATCCTATATGAGATTGAATTGGTCATCTGGAAAGTTCAAGGAGTATGACTATGGTTTGGTTCATCTGGCGAATATTGATGTAAAGGAACCTGGGTTCGGGGTAGGTTTTATCCTTCTGCGTTGTCCACGGAATTTTCCGTTGCTCCGTATTATCCGTGTACAAATCGCGCCCGCACATCCTTAATCCCGAACTGACGTTATGGAAGGTTGTTCCAAGGTTCATTAGCCTGAAGCGCCGATTATTATAAGGCTTTCGCACGTTATTTTGGAGGATACATCATGTATGCCGCACCTGCGCGTTGTCCGGTTTGCAGTTCGGAGCTGGAAGTGACCCGGCTCCATTGCTCATCCTGCGATACAACCATCGAGGGGAGGTTTATCGGCGGTCCCTTTGCTCATTTGACCGCCGAACATCTTGATTTCATTGTGACCTTTGTGCGATGCGAGGGCAAGATCAATCGCATGGAGCAGGAACTCGGTCTTTCCTACCCGACGATTAGAAACCGCTTGCACGAAGTGATCCGCGCCCTGGGCTATGAACCCGGCAAGGACGAACCGGTGGAGATCAGCGCTGAGAGGCGGAATAACGTGCTCGAAGATCTCGAGGCGGGACGCATCTCGGCGGATGAAGCCATGCGCATCTTGCGCGGAGAGGAGAGGTAGTCATGTCGAGGATGATTTCGGTGGGGAAAACCCCGAAGATCAAGGTGGATGTCGTTGGCGGCGACCTTAGCGTGGTCGGCTGGGATGGCGACATTTTGATAAAGGGCGATGAAGACGAAGTGCGCTTCACGCAGACCGATGAACTGATCTCGCTTTCCAGCGGCGGGAACCTCGCTTTGCGCGTCCCCAAGGGCGCCTCGTTCGAGTTTGTCAGCATAGGCGGCGACGCGTCCATTCGCGGCGTGCAGGGGAATATTGACCTGGGGGAGATCGGCGGCGATCTTTCCATCCGCGATGTGGGTCCGTTGACGATCGGAGCGATCGGCGCAGACTTTAGCCTGCGGAACGCGAAGGGCGATATCCATGTGAGAAATGCGGGCGGGGATGTTTCCATCCGGGAGGTGGAGGGGAACATCGCTTTCGATTCAGTGGGGAACGATCTTGCCTTGCGCGGCGCGAACGGGGACGTCAAAGTCAACGTGGGGGAGGACGTGATCGTGTATCTCGACCCCAAGGCTGACGGCGACTACTCGGTCGTCGCCGGGGACGATATTTTGCTCGTGCTTCCCCCGGACGCAAACGTGACCCTTGTCATGCAGGGCGATCGGATTGACATTGACCTGCCCGGCGCGGAGCCCGATGAAGACGCGACCGAACGCGTCGTTGTGCTCGGGAACGGTTCCGCGAAGATCTCCCTGAGCGCGGGCGGCGACGTGCGCGTGAGCAGCCAGGAGGATGCGGGCGAGTTTGCGGAGGAATTCGGTAACTTCGCGGGGATAAATTTCGACTGGTCCGGCTTCGGCGACCGCATCTCCAGGCAGGTGGAGGAAGCGACCCGCCGCGCGACCAAACGCGCAGAGGAAGCGGTGCGGCGCGCGGAGCGTCATGCCGCGCGTCACGCGCGCCACCCTAAAAGCGGATTGGCCGTTGGCCGATGGAATTGGGATCCCCAAGGGTCGCCCAAGCCGCCGGCCCCTCCCACCTCATCCGAGCCCATTTCGGAAGAGGAACGTATGGCGATCCTGAAGATGCTTGCCGAAAAGAAGATCACTGCCGAGCAGGCAGAGCAATTGCTGTCGGCATTGGAAGGAGGTAAGTGATGTCTTCGGAGGAACGCAAAAAGATCCTGCAAATGGTGGAGGAGGGGAGGATCTCGGCGGAGGAAGCCGCAAGTTTGATGTCCGCTTTGTCGGAGGATGAAGAGGAGGAAGCGGCGGAGGCGGAGGTCCTTGAAAGCGGAGCAGGTTCCGGCTTTGAGCGCGATGCGTCGAGCGGATCGAGGCGAACCGAAGCGCCGGAGTTCGATGAGATCAAGGCGCGGGCGCGTCGCTTTGCGTTGATCCCATTGTGGGCGGGCATCTTCGTCACCGTGTTGAGCGCTTGGGCGATCTACGCGATCCAGCAGAGCGCAGGGACCAATTTCTGGTTCTACTGCATGATCCTGCCGTTGATGCTCGGTGTGTTGTTGATCGCGCTCGGCGCGGGCGGACGTTCCTCCCGCTGGCTCTACATCAATGTGGATCGGCGAGACGCCGAACCGGGCGATGGTCCCCGGAACATTACGCTTGGCTTCCCCGTGCCGTTCGGGCTTGTGGCGTGGTTCTTCGATAATTTTGGGCACCACATCCGAGGCGTGAACAGAAAAACGGCAGAGGGCATCGTTCAGATGATGCACGCGACCGGGGAATCGGACGAACCTTTGATGGTCAATGTGGACGACGACGACGCTCGCGTGCAGGTCTATTTCGGTTAATGGAGCGTGAATGGCTGAGGTCAAGAAACGACGCTTGCTGAGCGGATTGTTGATCCTGTTCCTGACGGCGATGATCTTCGCGAATGTCGGCGGGAACATGTACCAGGCGTTCATGCCGCTTTACCTCAAGGACCTGGGCGCGAACATTCCGCAGATCGGCTTGTTCTTTACGCTGGCTCAGATCGTGCCTTTATTCCTGCAAATATTGGGCGGCTGGGTGTCCGATTCGCTGGGCAGATTGCGCGCCATTGCGATCGGCAGCGTCTTCGGTGTGATCGGTTTCATTCCGCTCATTCTCGCCGATAGATGGGAATGGCTCCTCGCGGCGGTGGCAGTGTCGGCGGTGGCGCGCGCGCTGGTGGGACCCAGTTTCGACGCGTTCATCGCGGAACATTCGAGCGAGGAAAATCGAGGCAAAGTGTTCGGCATTTCGCAGGCGATTTTCATGATCGTATCCGTCGTTGGTCCCCCGTTGGGCGGTTGGCTGGCGGGTTCTTATGGTTTCAAACTGATGCTGCTCGTTGCCGGCGTTTTCTATTTCATTGCCATGATCATGCGGTTGGGCATGGCGCGCGAGGCGGCGAAAGGCGGAGCCGCCGCGCATCAGAAACTCTCGTTCACCGGTCTGAAGACCAACCTGCGCGCGATGTTCGGTATGATCGTTTCGGGCGGCGTGTTGACGTGGATTTTGCTGACGGACGGCTTTCGCGACGTTTCCTTTCAACTTTCGGAGAATCTCTTCCCTGTGTTCATGCAGGAATTCGGCGGGCTTTCGCTTCAGCAGATCGGCTGGGTCACGTCCGTCTTTGGCGTCTGCATGATGTTGATCACCATACCGGGCGGCTGGCTTTCGGATAAGGCTGGCGAGCGCGTCGGCATCGCGACCGGCATGTTCCTCATGGGAAGCGCGTTATTGATCCTCATCAACATCCCGCAGGGGAATCAATGGCTGTATTACGCAGGCTGGGGGGTGGCTGGCATGGGGGTGGGCGTTTCCGCCCCGGCGTACCAGTCCCTCATCAGCAAGGCGGTCCCGGCGCACATGCGCGGCACAGCGTTCGGGTTATTTGGCACCAGCCTGGGACTGGTCTCACTGCCCGCTCCATGGATCGGCGCGCAATTGTGGCAGCACGTCGGTCCCCGCTTCCCGTTCGCGGTCACCGCGGCTGTGTTGTTGCTTTCCATCATACCGATCTGGTTGAAATTCAAACTTCCCAGAACCGAAGAATCGCTTGCAGCCGATGAAACTGCGGCGGCTGCAGTTTGATTGATATTACGAACTGGAGGTCGCAATGGCGTCTGTCGAAGAACGAATGAAAATCCTGAAGATGATCGAGGAGGGAAAACTCAGCGCGGAGGAGGGGACGAAACTGCTCGCGGCATTGAGCGCGAAACGGACCCCGCCGCGTCCGCCGGGCATGCCGGGTGGCGCCAAATGGCTGCGGATCCGCGTCACCGACACGCGGACGGGACGCTCGAAGGCATCGGTGCAGATCCCGCTCGCGCTCGTTGACGCCGGTTTGAAGATCGGCGCGCACTTTGCTCCCGAAGTGGAGGGCGTGGACATGTCCAACGTGATGGAGGCTTTACGCTCCGGCGTAACCGGCAAGATCATTGACGTCACCGACGAAGTTGACGGCGAGCACGTAGAAATCTACGTGGAGTAGGCGCGCGGGCAGTTGCGCCTGTTATTTTTCATTCCCCTTATCCCATCGCAAGGGTCGTTCAATTTTTTAAATTGCAGCGCCAAAGGAACAACATGGATCAATCGAACCGCCCCATAGGCATGTTTGCATTCACCATTGTCTGGCTCGGACAGATCGTTTCCGTGCTTGCCAGCGCGATGAGTCAGTTCGCCCTGACCATCTTCATGTTCACCGAGACCGGCAGCGCCACCGCGCTCGGTTTGATGCAGGTCTTTTTCATTACGCCCTTCCTCTTGATCTCTCCGTTTGCGGGTGTGCTTGTGGATCGTCACAACCGCAAGTTGATGATGATGGTCAGCGACCTGGGCGCGGGGATCGCCACGATCATCATATTGATCCTTCAGGCAGCGGGGATGCTCGAATTCTGGCATCTATATTTTGCATCCGTCATTTATGGTTTGGGCATGGCGTTTCAGTGGCCCGCCTATTCCGCCGCCATTTCGACGATGGTGCCGAAGGAGCAATTGGGCAGAGCCAACGGCATGATGTCCCTGATCGAGGCGGGACCCGGCGTCCTTGCGCCGATTCTGGCGGGCGCGCTGCTTCCCATCATCGGCTTGACCGGCATATTATTATTCGACGTCGTCACGTTTCTATTTGCGATTGGCGCGTTGTTGATCGTGCATATTCCCAACCCTGTTCGCACGCAGGAGGGGATGCAGGCGCAGGGAGGCATGTTGAAGGAGGCGGCGTACGGGTTCAAATACATCTTTGCCCGTCCCAGCCTGTTGGGCTTGCAGTTGATCTTTTTCGCGGGCAACCTCTTTGCTGGCATCGGCTTTACGCTCCTCGCGCCGATGATCCTCTCGCGTACCGACAATAACAGCCTGATGTTCGGATCCGTTCAAACCGCGGGGGCGATCGGCGCCGTGGTGGGAGGCGTCATCATGTCGGCGTGGGGCGGGTTCAAGCGGCGCGTGCACGGCGTCCTCTTCGGTTGGATTATCAGCGGACTTGGAATGGCGATCATCGGCCTCGCCGGTGGACTTCCGGTCTGGGTCACAGGGATCGTGATCTCCGCGCTGGTTGGACCGTTGGTGAATGCCTCGAACCAGGCGATCTGGCAATCGAAGGTCGCGCCGGACCTGCAGGGCCGCGTCTTTTCCGCCCGACGACTGATCGCGTGGTTTACGAACCCCATCTCCCCGATCATTGCCGGCACCCTCGCCGACTTTGTCCTTGAACCCGCCGCGCGCGCCGGGACGGGTCTGCCTGCCGCGTTCTCCTGGCTTGTCGGAACAGGACCGGGCTCCGGCATGGGGCTGTTGATCGTGTTTTGCGGGATGGCTTCCGCGCTCGTGGGCTTGACCGGGTATTTCATCCAACCAATTTATCATGCAGAGTCGGTCCTGCCGGACCACGACGCGTTTGCAAAAGCGGAACCCGCCTGAAATCGGTTTGAAAAAAACGCGCCTCCCGCAATAAAAGGGAGGCGCTTTCGGTTTAGCCCAGGTCTTCCATCAACTCCATCGGCACCGCCGCCGCGCCGACGATGCCCGGTCCCGTATGCACGCCAAGCACCGGCGAAATACGCATCACTTCCAGTTTTGCGATATTGAGTTTTTCCTTGAATTCTTCGGCAAGCGCCTCCGCTTTTTCGGCGAAGCGTCCGTGCAATACAGTGACCCATAACGGGGTGTTCCCGTACTTCTCCGCCAGATGATCGGTAATCGCCTTCATGGACTTGCCGAGCGTGCGCCCGGTGGTGACGGTGCTGTATTTGCCGTCCGTGTCCACGCGGATGACCGGCTTGAGATTCAAAAGCGCGCCCGCCATCGCCTTGACGCGTCCGATGCGCCCGCCGCGCGCCAGGTATTCGAGCGTGTCGAGCGTGTAGATCACCTCGGTCCTCTCGCGGATCTTTGCGAGACGCTCCTGAATGGCTTGATATGCCCAGCCGGCCTTGTCCGCGAATGCGGCCGCCAGCACCTGAAAGCGTTCCCCGCCGGAGAGGGTGAGTGTGTCCCAAAAACTGACGTTCGCCTCGCCCTTTACCTGTTCACCGCCATCGCGCGCCGCGTTGATCGTCCCGCTCAACCCCGATGAGATGTGGATCGAGAGGATGTCCCTTTCCACCTGCGCGATCCTGCGATACAACTCCGCGAAGATGCCGCCCGATGGCTGCGCCGTTGTCGGGATCTGCGGACGCATGGCTTCGAGGCGGTTGTAGAAATCATCCGCCGAAATATCGGCAGAGTTCACTTCGCCCTCGGGGAATTGGATGAAAAGCGGAGCCTGGACGATGCCCAATTCCTCCAGTTCCTCGTTCGGCATGTCTGCCGCGCAATCGGTTACTATTTTCATTGTCTTTTTCCTTTGTTATTTTTTGATTGTTGCAAAAGCCCTGCGCGATAGGAACCACCTCACGGAGTCTGCAATACTTTCATATAATGAGCGCGGCTGATAGCCCAGTTCGCGCGTCGCTTTTGCATGGCTGATATTCGAATTGCTCATCAAAACTTCCAGTGAGTACGGGGTGAAACGCGGGGAGGTCTTCGTCCAGCGGTAATAGAACGGGGTGAATTGCGCCGCCCACTTCGCCAGCTCGAACGGCATCTTCATCAACATGAATCCATGGCCCGTGATCTCGCGCACGGTTTCGAGCAGGTACCTCACGCTCATCCGCTGACCGGACAAAATGTAGCTCTCGCCGCGTTTGCCGTGTTCGGCCGCGGCGATCAATCCGTCCGCCACGTCGCGCACGTCCACGAAATCGTACGCGCCGTCCACGTATAGCGTCGGCTTCTTTTCAGCGGCGGTGCGGATGACGTGTCCCATCATCGAGCCGCGAAAGTCGAAGGGACCAATCACGCCCGTGGGGCAGGCGACCACAGCCTCCAGTCCCGCGCGAGCCGCCTCCTGCACATCCAACGTCGCCTGCGCCTTCGAGCGGTCATACGCGCCATACGGATTGTCGGGATCATAAGGCAGAGATTCGTCAATCACGCCCGCCTCGATCCGTTTGATCGCATGAATCGAGCTCGTGTACACCAGTTTTTGGATTCCGGTTTTCTTTGCAACGTGAAGCACATTGCGCGTGCCTTCCACATTCACGCGTTGGACCAGCGCGTCGTGTCCCGGCAAAATCGAGATGACCCCCGCGAGATGGAAGACGCCGCGGAGGCCTCGAAAAGATTCGAACAACGAATCCAGATTCAAGACATCGCCCTCCACCGCCTCGACCTCCAAGCCGGAAATTGATTCCACGCTTTCGCCGGGCAGGATCAACGCCCGCACCTTTTCCCCGCGCTCCAAAAGTTTCCGCACGAGGACGTTCCCGATATGTCCCGTCGCGCCAGTTACAAGCCACATATTTTTTCTTTCCGCGTAGAAGGCACTCTCGAACGCCGATATCGCAACGTTAGAGAACGTTGACGCCGCTTTCCTGTTGCCTACGCCTTCTCTTTCAACAAACCATCCACCAGCATGGTCGTGCTGTCCCGCGCCACCTTTTCCCATTTTGCGCCTGTGGGATCAAGCAGGCTTTGCAGCAACAAGCCCATCGCCGTGGAGACGATCATGCGCGAGGCGAGTTCGGGATCCACCTCGACGAACGAACCTTCGTCCACGCCCTTTTTGATGAGCGACGTGAAATACTTGTGATACCGCCGATAGGGCGCGATGCTTGCGTCCCAGATCTTCTTATCGCGGCTGGCTTGCAGCCAGAACTCCAGGAACATCGGCAGGTTGTTTCCCGCGGTCTCGAAAATGTACGGAAAGGATTCGGTCATGCTCATGAAGGTTTCCGGCGCGGACAGTTCCTTCGAGCCTTCGATGGCTTTGTCAATTGTTTGCAGCCAGCCATCCAATAAGGCAAGGAACAATTCCTGTTTGCTCTTGAAGTGATGATAGAACGCGCCTTTGCTGATGCCCGCCTCCGCGCAGATGTCGTCCACGCTCGCGGCGTTATACCCGCGATTCGAAAACAACTTGATCGCGGCTTCCATGATCTTTGTTCGCGTCTCTTCACTGCGTTGTTGCATGTTCTCCTTGATTCCCCTCTCCTATCCGTAGAGGAGGTGGGGGTGAGGTTGATTAAAACCGACCAGTCGGTATGTTTTTACCCCCGAACGATTGCGCTGTCAAGGGCGTGCGCGTCTGATTTCTTCGGAATATAATAACGGCATGACCGAGCCGCAATATCCCGATTACGTCCACAGGGCGATGGCGGAAGCCGAGCGATTGCTCGCGGACGAAGAGGATCTGGACCCGTGCGAGGCGGCGGGACTCTGCTTCGATATTCTCGCTCTGTTTCCCGAACACGCAGGCGCGAAGAGAATGATCGAACGCGCCTACCGCAATCCCAACCTGATCCGTGACAACCGCCGCGCCTTGAGCCGCCTCATTGACGAATGGGACGACCGTCCCTGGCAGCATCGCCGCAGGCTGGCTTTATCGTTCGGTTACGTCTCGCGCTGGGATGCGAAACATCGCGAATACGAAGAAGGCTTCGAACACGAACGCGAAGGACCCGAAGACGTGAAGAAATACCTGCACGCGGGTCACGTGCAATTGCTGGAGGATTATCTCGGCGGGCAGACCCAAGGCGCGGAAGGCGCGTGGCAGATCTTCCAGGAGGCGATCCGCCTGTCGAAAGACCCGCGCGCGGTGACGTATTGGGTGGGAAAGAAATACGCCGAGCAGGGATACTTTGCCGAGTCGGTGGACGTGCTTGAAGAACTCCTGCGACAATCCCCCGATGACAGGGACGCGCGCCGCTTATGGGTGGAGGTCCGCTGGTGGCGCGATAACCAGGACAGGATTCCATGGATTCCTCCAAGAGGAGAAGGGGACCGCTTCCGCCGCAGGATGATGGAGACCGACCCCGAGGCGCTGGAGGCAATCGAATCGCCCGAGAGCGTTTTGAATCAATATCGCCCGCCCGACCCGGAGGAACTGCCTCCCGGTATGAAGCCGATCGAACATGTGCCGCCCACCCTCGAAGAGAAGATGAATGAGTTGTTGAACGATACAGGTGAAACCGCGCCCGACAGCCCGGTGGACTGGAGTTATCTGGATAAGATCGAGCGCCGCGAGATTGACGTGAGCAGGTTTCCCAAGTGGGCGCGCGAGTTTTTGGACGACATCGAGGACCCCGAACAGCGGAAATACACGGAGGAAATGCTGTTGGAACAATTCTCCAACAAATCCCTTTATGACGATGCTTATTTCGATGAAGATGAAAACGACGACGATGACTGGGATTTGTTGGAGAGATACCTCGATGACAAGGAATAACGAACCTCGCGCTACGACGAAGCAACCCCCTTGTCGATAGGGAGATTGCTTCAGTTTGCAATGACGGACTTCATTGGATGAGTGGCTTGCAACTACCCACCTTCTTTTTGTCTTGGAGGAGGGATCAATAGATACAACCCGATTGCTATCAGCAGGATGGGGAAGAATGATAATTCGTAGCGGAATTCCCATCCCAGTATCAATCGGAGCGAAGCCAGTCCTCCCAGCATCAATGCGACCGCGCCGAACGTCGTCGAAAATCCGTTTACTGGATATTTATTGATGTAACGCATCAAATTCAATCCCAGCAGAATGATCCCAGTTCCCAGCACGAAAATGCCGGCCTGGTCACCGGGAACGACGCTCAGACCGCCGAGCAGGATGAGAATGATTCCCCATACCCCCGTTTGCAAACGCTTATCTAATTTCGTATCGTACATGGTTTTATCCTTTCTTTTTTAAACCCATCGGCAGTAAAAACAAATCTGCCGGACACCAGTTAGTGAAGGCACTCTGCAGAATCATCAGTCCCATGAAAGCGACCAGTGCAAGCCCGACATCAAGATCAATCCAATAAGCGACAACGGCGAAGGTCAATAGTAGAATGCCTCGAACCATATCCCTGCCATTTTCCAGATACATATATCACCTCATTTCTTCAGGGTCGTTATTCGAACTCGCTCGAATCCAGCCTCACGTACTGCATCCGCATCCCTCAGAATCTGGGCTGGCCGCTAAAGGAACTGCCTGATTCAGACTCGCGGTGAATGTGTCCATCTTTGACGCCGCTCCCTTCCTGACCCTTTTTCCCACCTCCATAGCCTCCGCGATCGCCTGTTCATCAATTCCCTCCTGCAACGCCTTGGTCACATTGATTTGCAGGCATGGCTGACAGTTTGCGGAGATCGAGGCTCCCACCGCGATCAATCTCATGGTACGTTCATCGAGTTTCATTTTCTTCGTCCTTTCCACCCCTATAGACGAGCGCCAGCAAAAATGGATACACCCCGGTATTTGGCTTTTTCTATATCAGTCTCAGTGTCGGTAAAAATTCGTTATCTTCCACCCAGTAGGTATCGCATTTCGCAATGAACTCTGCCTTCAATTTCTCTCTTGCGCGATGCAGCCTGATTTTCACGGTATCCAGAGAGACGCCCAGGATCTCTGAAATCTCCAGATTTCTCAATCCTTCGAATTCGCTGAGGATGAGAACCGTTCGATAATTCTCCGGAAGCCCCTCTATGAAGCGGCAAATGCACTCGTTCATTTCCTTCCGAAATATTTGGTGCTCCGGCAGAGGAGTCCTTTCTACCGTCCGCATCATTCTGCCATCAATCTCTGGTTCAAAGTTTGAACTTTGCTGGTTTGGGGTAATATGCACCCGCTGGAAGGATGGACTCCGCAATCTGTCCAGCGCTGTATTGGTTGCAATCCGATAAATCCAGGTGGATAACGACGACTCGCCCCTGAATTTGTTCAAGGCGCAGCTTATCTTTACAAAGACCTCCTGGGTCAAATCTTCCGCCTCATCCTCTCCAGCCATGCGCGCCATATAGCGAAGTATCTTCGGCTGAAAGGCGTCGTAGATTTCATTGAACTCCAACTTGCTTGTATTCATCGCCTTTGTTCCTAACATTACAGCGCAAAGTCAAGGACAGGGGTTGTATTTTTCCCAAACCGTCCACGAATAAAGTCACGAATACGCGAATGAGCGCGAGCAAATTCGTGTACTCGTGAGAATTCGTGGACAGTACGCTATCATAATAATCAACCCTGCGTTGTAATACCAATGTAGAAGCACGATTGACGACCGTCACTTATGCGATACTATTGGCGAACTATCTCTTACAGGAGAAAAATGCCACTATAAATCACTTTTTGTGAATCAGTGGGATAGTGACTTTCTCCTGTTCCCAGTATTGGGTCTTTGGCGGCGCGAAATGCGCAAAATTATTAATTCGCCGACAGTATCCTATGCGTGGCTGTCACCTTTTAATTTAGGCAGGCTTATACGCCGTGATCTTCGCGCTATATACCGCCTTATACACCGCCTCGCGCGGATAATCCTGCACGTCCAGTTTCATCTCATCGAGAGCGGAATCAACGGTCTCCTTATCGAAGAATACTGGGTTGACGGAAACATTCTTAAAGCCGACCGCTTCCATCATGCCAATGTATTCGCTGGCTTCGACCGCGCCCGCCACGCATCCCGCCCAGGCGCTCAGGCTTCGTTTCACCGCCTCGGGCAGGGGACCGTCGGTGACGATATCCGAGACCGCGAATTTGCCGCCGGGTTTCAACACGCGAAAGGCTTCGGCAAACACCTTCGATTTATCCGGCGACAGGTTGATGACGCAGTTCGAGATGACGACGTCCACGCTGTTCGATTCGACGGGCAGGTCTTCGATGTATCCCTGGCGGAATTCGACGTTGGACAAACCGAGACGCTTCGCGCTACCCCGCGCCTGCTCCAACATCTCCGGGGTCATATCCACGCCGATGACTTTTCCGCTCTCGCCAACCTGTTTCGCGGCGAAGAAACAATCGAGTCCCGCGCCGGAACCGAGGTCGAGGACGGTTTGACCGGGTTGCAGCGACGCGAGCGTGATCGGGTCGCCGCAGCCGTAACTGACGGTTGATTCGCCGTTGGGGAGGGTGGCAAGCAGATCTGCCGGGTAGAGGTCCCTGTCGGTGGAGCAGCAATCTGAATCGCCGCAACAGGAGGCGGAATTTTTGATCCGTTCCGCGTAGTGTTCGCGGACGGCTTCATGGACGAGTGTCGGATTTGTCATTGATCTATCCTTATATCGAAGTTTGTCTATGTATTTTGGCGCAATAAACGGGACGCCGCCCGGGACGGCATCCCGCGTTCAACTCTGGATGGCTTGTTTGACGGTCAGGGTCGTTTCGGATTCGGGCGCGAACTTGATCATCAACTGCCCGCAGCAATACGCGACGCGCTCCTGGTTGAGCGTATAGAAGGTCTGTTTGCCTTCCTCGCGCACGTCCACCAAGCCCGCCTCGCGCAGGATGGCGAGATGATGCGAGACCGTGGGCTGGGAGACTTCCATCTTTTCGACGATCTCATTGACCGAGAGCCAGCGGCAGCAACACGCGCTCATGATCTTCTGGCGGGTTTCGTCGGCGATGGCTTTGGCGAAGAGGACAGGGTTCGCTTTCATATTGACAACCTTCGATGGATATTATATAGATGTCTGTCTATTTGTCAAGGGAGAATCCAGCAATCACATGAGCCGTCGAAATGACAGAAGGGATGCAGGAGCCTTTTCAGGGAGTTGGCGTTGGCGTCCCTGTGGTGGTGGGGAGCGGAGCGGCGGTTGAGGTGGGGAACGGGGTCAATGTGGCGGTGAGGGCGACGGGATAGCCCTCGATAAGGATCTGCCACGCAATGTCGAGATCGTCGCTGGCGGCGACGGGAAAATCCGGGAGGTTCTTCAAGGCGAGGTCGAGACGGAAGATCGCCTCGGTCAGGTCCTTTTGTTTGGATTCGGGCGCGGCGGCTTGCATCTCTGCCAGAATGTCCCGCGCGGCGCCCACGTCCGAACGCGCCAGGCCGAAATTGCTTTGATAGAGGAACAACCTCGCGCGTGAAAGCAGTTCCATTGCCTGAAGCAGGTTCGTTTGATACGTCAGATCGGCAAGCGATTCGTTCCGTTCGGCGTCCGCGCCTTCGAGCGTCTGGAGGCGCGCGTCGAGCGCGGCAAGCGACTCGCTTTGGGCTGTTTGATCGGCTTCGAGCGTTCGAATGTCGGAGGCGATTTCAGCGAGGGAATCGCTCTGGGATGTCTGACCAGCCTCGAGCGTCGCGAGACGCGTCTGCAAATCCATGATCTGAAACTCGAGTTGACTCTGCCTGAGGGCGATGTCGTTCATTTGCGAAGCGTTCTGTTCCACCGGTTGGATGAAATTATCGTACAGGAACGGCGCGCCGTAAAAGATCAACGCTCCGCATCCGCCGATGACCGCCACGATGATGATGAGGCGCAGGACGGCGAGGACGAAACGCCTCACGATCTGACCGAAGGTCTGCCGCGGCGTTTCGTCCTTTTTCTCCTCTTCCGCCTTTTCTTCTTCTACAACCTTATCCTCGACCATTTCCTCGACGGGTTCGATCTGGCGTTCTTCAGGGACAGGGACGATCTCTTCTTCCTTCTTTTTGTCTGCCTTTTTCATGTTCGCCTCCGGGGCGCGACGCTCCCATTGTCGCTACTTTGTGAAAGCGCGTAATTGACGCTGCCGCAGGCGTCTAACGTCAAATTGCGCGCTACGCGAGGTTTTCGTAATTCCCTGATTATAAAACCCAATCACATGAAACGCGATCATCCGCCGGTCAACACACCCAAACGATCCACGTATTCCTCCAACGCGTCGAACGCGTCCTCGATGGGCTGCGTGGAGGTCATGTCAATGCCCGCGATCTTGTACACCTCCATCGGCGGATTGGACGAACCCGCCTTGAGGAAGTTGATGTGATCCTGCGCGGCGTTGGGAACACCCTCGAGGATGCGTTTGGCGATGGCGTTCGCGGCGGAGATGCCGATGGCGTACTGGAACGAGTAGAAGTCAATGTAGAGGTGCGTGGTGAACGTGCCCCACGTAATGCCGACGCGCTCACGGTCCAAATTCATTTCCCCTCCGAAGCCTTCGCTGAACAGGTTCGCCATGAGGTTGATCATATATTCGGCGGTGAGAGGCTGACCTTTTTCGGCGCGCTGATGCGTCTCCAGTTCGAAGCGGGCGAGCGTGGGCATGATGAAAAAGTAACGGTGGAAGTTTCCCATCGCCTCCTCCAGCAATGCGATCTGGAAGGACTTGCCCGGGTTGGTTTTGAGCAGGTGGGCGCGGGTCATTGCCTGGTTGAAGTTCGAGGCAGTCTCCGCGATGATGGAGGGATAGGTGTAGTAGATCATCGGCTGGGAGCGGCTGGCGTAATACGCGTGCATCGAGTGACCGAGTTCGTGCGAGAGGGTGCTCAGGCTCCCGATGTCGTCGGTGTAGCTCATCATGATGAACGGATATATGTCGCTTGGCACGCGCGTCGAGAAGGCGCCCTCGCGTTTGCCGGCGTTCGGCGACCAGTCCACCCAGCGGTCTTCCAGGCATCCCTTTCGCATGGTATTCACGTATTCCTCGCCCATCGGCGCGAGCCCTTCGCAGATCCAGTTTACTGCGGTCTCGAACGGGACCTTGTGCTTCTTCGTCGTGAGCGGCGCCCACACGTCGTAGGGATGCAGGGTCTTCACGCCCAAAGCCTTGCGGCGGATGCGCCAGTACTTGTGCCAGAGTGGAAGTCTCTTTTTGAAGATGTCCAGCAGGTTGTGGAACATTTCCACCGGCACGTTGCCGCTGAACAAGGTGGCTTCGAGCGAGGAGTCGAACTTGCGCGCCTTCATGTTGAACACGTTCTGTTTGACCGAGGCGGCAAGGTTGCCGGCGAGGGTGTGCTTGTATTCGAGATACCTGTCGTGGTAATTTACCCATGCCGTTTTGCGCGCCTTGCGGTCCGGGGAGTGCATGAGGGAGTTCTTCGTGCTTTGGGTCAAATCCAGTTTTTTACCAGTGCTGTCGCGCGCAGGCTTGAATTTGAAATCGGCGTTTGCCAGCATCCCTGCCGTGTTGCGGACCGCGCCGAACGGGTCGCGCAACATGCCAAGCAGTTCCTCCACCTCCGCATCCCGGACGTGTGCCTGCCGGCGGAACAAGTCGGCGATGAAATGCTCGTACAGTTTCATGCGCGGGTCGTCCCTCATCCATTCGCGCAACTTCGCCTCGCCCACAGATAACAATTCCGGTTCGACGAAAGAGACCGCCGCGCCGATCTGAGCCAGCGCGGACATGGCTTTGCCGTTCATCGCCGCGCCCAGTTCGTCGTTCGCGTCCACCGCGTTGGACAGGTTGGCATACACGCGTACTTTCATCGAGCGTTGCTCGAGCGCATCCAGGGCGTCCATCGCTTCGAGGAATACATCCGCACTGTCGCCGAGATGTCCCTGATATTTTTTGATCTCGGGCAAAGCGTCGAGAATACTCTGAACCTCGATATCAAACTCGTCGGATGAGGCAAAAACGCTTTCGGCGTTCCAGGTTTGATTCTTTTTTACTTTTGAGCGGGGAAGAGGAGTTGGCATGATTTTTTCCTTTCGATTGACGTTTCCATTTTACCGACATCACCATGTTTTCAATTCCAACAAATCCCATTTGTTGCCATAGATATCTTCGAAGACGGCGACCGTGCCATAGGACTCGTATCTCGGCTCTTCCAAAAAGCGGACACCTTTCGATGTCATCCTTTCATAATCGCGCTGGAAGTTATCTGTATGAAGAAAGAGGAAGACGCGCCCGCCCGTTTGGTTCCCGACGCGGGACTCCTGCTCCGGGGTGGCTGCCTTCGCCAACAGCAAGCGCGTCTCACTGGACCCCGGTGGGGCTGCCAGCACCCAGCGTTTGCCTCCGCCCAGGTCCGAATCTTCGACCAGCGTGAAACCAAGCTTGCCAACGTAGAATGCGATCGCTTCATCATAGTCGCGCACAAGCAGGGAGATTGCGCCAATGATCTGTTTCATGGTTTATCACCAACGCGCGTGGTGTTCTTCGGCGAATCCGATCAAGTCTTTGATTTCGAGCGGCGCGCCGTCATCGAGAATCACGCGTCCGTTATAACGCCCGAACATCTGATGCACTTCGCTGAAGATGATTCCCAGATTGGTCCGCGCGGTGCGGTCCTTGAAGGGAGTGAAGGTCAGGTCGAGGCGTCCTTCATCGTCCGTGAAACGCCAGGGCTGCATGTAATCGCCCGACTTGTAATCGAAACGAACCGCCCCCAGTTTTTGGATGCGTCCGTCCAGGATGAGGGCGTTCTCGGTGGCTTTGCTCAGGTCGCCGAATCCCTGCCCGAGATTCAAGCCGATTGTCCGCCCGTCAGGCAAAAACCCCGAAGCGCTCGCCCAGTTCCAAAAACTTCGATATTCCCACACCCCGCGCCCCCAATCCAATGAACCGATGCAGGTTTCGGGTTCAAGGTTCTCGAGTTGATCGCCGTATTGGATGTGTCCCTGTGCGGGCATGCAGTTGATCTTTGTGTTGAGGTAGAAACGATTCGCGCGGATGGGAATGACAATGTTCATGGACTCGTGGTTCGGAAGTTCGCGCAGCGTGACGTCAGCGTGGATTCCGCGTCCGTTGTTGAACCCAGCCCAATGGAGGACGACGCGGCGCGCGCCTCCATCCGCTTGAAACTTCATTGAGACCTTGTCGTTCGCAAAGGAGGCTTCGCCCGCTTCGGGATTCCGCTCGAGGCTGATCCCCTTCCCAAACGGGACGACCAATCCCTCTTCGTGCAGTTCGCCCGTCTTGAAGTCGAGCGTGTAAACGAAGATATTGCCCGCGTAGCCGAGGTCCGCGATGGTGGCGGAGAAGAAGCGGTTCGGCGTGAAGACCGCGTAGTAGTCCCAGCGTTTGACGCGGAAACGGTGAAAGCGTGTGTTTTCGAGATTGCAATCCAAAAGCGGCTTGCGCGACCAGCCGACCTGCGCCAGCCTGCCGCCTTTATCGAGCAGTGGACCGGGTTGCGTGAGTTCGTTTTGCATCGTTGCCTGCCTTTCGTGTCTCTCCGCCTGTCTCATTATAATCCTGCCGATAAAAATAAGCCCCGCTGGCGGCGGGGCTTAACCTGTTATGTTCCGATCATGGATCAATCTTCGGGCTGGTGAAGTGCGTTCCGTATTGGTCGCGGACGAGGAGCCAGCCTGTGGAATAACCTTTTACGGACGGGCTGATCTTGACCCTCACCCAGACCTTCCACTTTTTGTCAACAAAGACGGAGTTCAAGTCGTAGTACCAACTGGTCTTGTAAAGCGCCGAGGCGATGATCGGTCCGCCGGGGTCGCTGCGGATGAACATCCCGCCTTCGTATGCGATCTTCAGCGTGCCGTAGGAAACGTACGGAGGCGGCGGAACGCCGGGCGGCTGGGTGGGAGGTAGCGGGGGTTTCGTGCCGGCCGGCAGGTTGATGACCTGTCCGACGTAGATCAGGCTGGGGTTCTTGATCTGCGGGTTTGCCGCGATCAGGGCGTTCAGGCTGACGCCCGATCTCGCGGCGATCTTTCCGAGGGTGTCGCCCGCTTTGACCACGTAGGTCCCGCCGGTTGCGGGCGGCTGGCTGGGCGTGTAGCCGGATGGAATGTAGAGGGTCTGCCCTGCGTACAACCACCAGCCAAGGCCGGGGTTGGCGGCGCGGATGGCGTCCACGGTGGTGCCGCACAACTGCGCAATGCCGCTCAGCGTGTCGCCCCATTGAACGGTGATGATCGAGGGGCATTTGGTCCATGCCAGCGCGCCTCCCGCCGACCCAAAGGACGCGACCAGAACTGCCACAACAACACTCAATTGGAATAATTTTTTTGTGTTCATTGGTTCCTCTCCGATTTTATGGGAGACTCAATAATCAGTACTTCACGAAAGCGCGTAATTGACGCTGCCAAAGGCGTCTAACGTCAAATTTGCGCTAGAGAGCGCACGCTACGCAGTACGCGAGATTTTCGTGATCTACTGATAATAGGATACTCAAAATGAAACGCTTGTCAATGGGTCGGCGCATTTCGATACCAGTTGTGATAGGATATTAACATACTGGCAACCTTCGTTCTGAAAAGGAGCAACCATGTCGCGTCCCAAATCGCCTGTGCGCCTGGAGTGGGTGGACCCTGCGGTCTGCTCGACGGACTATCGCCTGAAGATCATCGGCAGGCTGCCGTTCTTCAAGCATTTGCCGCCGGATGCAATTGCCAAGATCAACAGCCTGTTCCACGACGTGGACGTATCAGCGGACGAGCGGATCTATTTTGAAGGCGACGAGGCGGAATACCTATATCTTGTGGCGATGGGAAAGGTGAAACTGGTGCGGAATACCGTCTCGGGACGCGAGGTCCTGCTCGACATCCTGCACGGCGGCGATTACTTCGGCTCTTTCTCGACTTTGAGCGGGCGCGCCCAAACGGAGACCGCCATCGCCCAAACCGATGCCTGCATCCTGCGCATCTCCGCCGGGGATTTCGACCGCATCCTCGCGGATCATCCCGATGTGACGCGCAAAGTGCTGGAAGCGGTCAGCCAGCGCCTGGCGGAGTCGCAGGAGATCGTCAAGCAGTTGAGCGCGTACACGGTGGAGCAGCGCATCGCCTCCGCGCTGATGCGATTGGCGTCGAAACTGGGCGAAGCGCGCGGAGAGGGAGTCCTGATCCAGTTGCCGTTCTCGCGCCAGGATCTGGCAGCCATGACCGGGTCCACGACCGAGACGGTGAGCCGGGTGATGAGTCGCCTTGCGGAAGAGGGCTTGGTCAAATCGGGACGCAAATGGGTGACGATCCTGAATCTGAACAGATTGGATGAGTTGGCAAAAAGGGGCGCAGTTAATTGATCTGGGTCATGTAATTTTTGACGGGGGAGGGGTACATTCGGGGTGTAAACATTCGATAAAGAATAGGAGAAAAAAATGAAGGCACTCACTCAACCCCTGCGCGACGAGCACAAAGAATTGTTCCCGCACGTGGAGCGCATCCGTCAGGCTGCGGAACTGATCGGCAATGCGCCGCTGGACGAAATCCGCCGCGGCGTGGATGAAACGTACGACTTCCTCGCCAATCACCTCAAGCCGCACGCCGAAGCCGAAGACGCCGCGCTGTATCCCGTCGTCCAGCAGGCGCTCGGGAGTCCCGATGCGACGAAGACCATGAGCCGCGATCACGTGGAGGTCGGCCGCTACATCGCAGAACTCGCCGCGTTGAAGGACGGCTTGAACGACCCGTTGACGCCCGCCCAAATCACCTCCCTGCGGCGCGTTCTGTTCGGCGCGTACGCGCTCGTCAAACTCCACTTTGCCAAGGAGGAGGAAGTCTACCTTCCCATCCTCGACCAGCGCCTGACGCCCGAAGCCGCCCGGGAAATGTTCGAGCGCATGGAAGCCGCCGCGCACAAAGCGAAGCACGCGCACGCCTAAAGAAAAGGGACGATCACGGAAGTGATCGTCCCTTCGATTTGATATTCACAATCCTAATCCACCGTCAGCGGGTAGTCACCTGGACCTCCAATCTGCATTCGCCGGGCTTCGCCGAAAGGCAGTGGGTGCCTGCCTGTGTTTCCGCAGGCAGGACGAAATTCCCCTCGCAGTGGTTGACGCGACATACGATCTCCCCGATGGACTGATCGTCCAGGTAGACGGTG
>JAANMT010000862.1_pt1 | contig 32185 bp, 30 predicted proteins | sample 7279711 | NCBI WGS metagenome assembly JAANMT01 (sample SAMN14094538, study PRJNA606508) | bioreactor metagenome | isolation source: A lab-scale SPAN reactor treating ammonium-rich wastewater day 1 | place: Ireland: Galway | collected 2017-01-16 | reverse complement strand
CAAACTCCACGGCAAACTGCGCGAGGGCGTCACAGCCACAGACCTCGTGCTAACCGTCACACAAATGTTGCGCAAAAAGGGCGTGGTGGACAAGTTCGTCGAGTTCTACGGTCCCGGTCTCGACACGATGTCGTTACCGGACCGCGCCACCATCGGCAACATGGCGCCCGAATACGGCGCGACCATCGGCTACTTCCCGGTGGATTCCGAAACGCTTCGCTACATGCGATTGACCGGTCGCTCCGAGGAGACCATTGCCCTGACCGAAGCCTACATGCGCGCGCAGGGACTCTTCCGCGACTCGTCCACGCCCGATCCCGAATTCACCGACACGCTCGAACTGGACCTCGGGTCTGTTGTGCCATCCTTGGCCGGACCCAAGCGTCCGCAGGATCGCGTGCCAATGTCCGAACTCAAGGAGACCTTCCAAAAGGCGCTCACGGCTCCGGTCAAGGAACGCGGCTTCGAACTCAAGTCCGAGGCGTTGAACGTCGAAGCGACATTCGGCACGAACGGCGGCTCGATGAAGTTGAAGCACGGCGCGGTGGTGATCGCGGCGATCACCTCCTGCACGAATACGAGCAACCCGTCCGTGTTGGTCGCGGCGGGACTGGTCGCGAAGAAGGCGCTCGAAAAGGGACTCAGTGTCAAGCCGTATGTCAAAACTTCGCTCGCGCCGGGTTCACGCGTGGTGACGGAATACCTCAAGCAAGCCAGGTTGCTCGACCCGCTTGCGCAACTTGGCTTCAACGTCATCGCCTACGGATGCACCACCTGCATCGGCAATTCGGGTCCGCTCCCGGCTGAGGTCGCCAAAGCAGTGACCGGGTCCGACCTGGTGGCGGCGGCGGTGCTTTCGGGCAATCGCAACTTCGAGGGGCGCGTCCACCCGTTGGTGAAGGCGAACTTCCTCGCCAGTCCGCCGCTCGTCGTCGCTTACGCGCTGGCAGGGACGGTGGACATTGACCTCGACAAGGAACCGCTCGGCACGGGATCGGATGGCGCGCCGGTCTATCTCAAAGACCTGTGGCCCACGCAACAGGAGATCAACGAAGTCGCCGCATCGAGTGTGCGCGCCGAGATGTTCAAGGAAAAATACGCCGACGTGTTCAGCGGCTCGGAGATGTGGAAGGAGATCAAAGTCACCGGAGGCGACCTGTACGAATGGGATGAGGCTTCCACCTACATTCATCATCCGCCCTACTTCCAGGAATTGACGCGGGAGGTCGGCTCGGTGAAGGACATCAGGAACGCGCGCGTGCTGGGTTTGTTCGGCGACTCGATCACGACCGATCACATCTCCCCGGCTGGCAACATCGCGGCTGACTCACCCGCCGGAAAATACCTTCAAAGCCTGGGCATCCAGCCAAAGGATTTCAATTCATACGGTTCGCGCCGCGGCAATGACCTGGCGATGGCGCGCGGCACGTTCGCCAACATCCGCATCAAGAATTTGCTCGTCGCGCCAAAGGAGGGCAACTGGACGAAACACTTCCCCGACGGAGAAGTGATGCCCTTCTTCGACGCGGCGATGAAATATCAATCCGATGGTGTGCCTGTGATTGTGATCGCGGGCAAGGAATACGGCACCGGCTCCAGCCGCGACTGGGCGGCAAAGGGACCCAACCTGCAAGGCGTGAAAGCCGCCATTGCCGAATCGTTCGAACGCATTCACCGCTCGAATCTCGTCGGAATGGGCATCCTGCCTCTGAAATTCATGGACGGGCAGAATGCCGAATCGCTCGGCATCAAAGGTGATGAATTCTTCGATATTGAAGGCTTGAGCGATAACATGAAGCCAAAGTCTGTTATGAATGTGAAGGCGAAGAAAGCAGACGGCTCGGTCATCGAATTCAAAGCCACCGCGCTATTGAACACCGAAGTGGAAGTCAATTACTACCGCAATGGAGGCATCCTCCATACGGTGTTGAGGAATTTGGTGAAGTAGACTCGCGGCGCGCTCTGCATAAAGGGACCCGCCACAAGGCGGGTCTTTTTCAGCCACCGCGCAAAAAGTTTTTTCCTGTATACTATGAGCATGAAAACAGATCGAGAAAATGAGCGTGAAGTTCACCTTTATATCGAGAATGCCCGCGAGATGCTGGAGGCGGCAAAGGTGAACCTGGAAAATGACTTCTACACGACATGCGCCAACCGGTCGTATTACGCGGTTTTCTATGCCGCCAACGCCCTGCTTGCTACACTGGGCGAAGCGCGGAGCAAACACAGCGGCGTCATTAGTGTTTTTCGCCAGCGATTCATCAAAACCGGCGAGTTTGGCGCTGAGATGAGTGACATCTACGAGGACCTGATAAATTCGCGGCAACGCGGCGACTACGATCTGAATGCCCACATTGACTCCGAAACAGCCGCGCAATTGCTTGCACAGGCTCGTCGCTTTGTGGATGAGGTGGAACAATGGTTACGGAAAAACCGCTGGCTTTAAAGTTGGTCTCAAAAAAAGAAGCCGAGGCGCTGCAAGCATTCATCCAGCGCCTTTTGGCGGAACTGGAAGGTCGGGTATTCCAAATCATTCTATTCGGTTCAAAAGCCCGCGGCGACAGCGCGGAGAATTCCGATATTGACGTGCTGATTTTGGCAGGCGAAGAAAACTGGCAATTACAAAAGAACATCAACAAAATTGCCTCCCGGATTGACCTGGATTATGACGTTCTTCTTAATCCATTCCTGATCGCTGAAGAACGCTGGCGGCAGATGTCAAAAGAAAGATTTTCGATCTGCCGCAACGTCGAACGGGACGGGATTACGCTGTTCAGCCGTTCATAGCCCATCGGTCTCCCATATTGGGAATGCGGAACGGCGGCATTCTGCACAAGGGTCGAAGAATTTAGTGAAGTAGACTCGCGGTGCGTGGTGATTAAAAAGAGACTCGCTGGTTGGCGGGTCTCTTCCGATTTATGCCAACAGCTCCAGCAGACCGGTCGGATACAGAATGGACTTGCCCTCTCCGAACTCATCGAGACTTTTCCACATTGCCTTGAAGGATTCGTTCACCTCCGCCTCTTTTCCTTCGACTTCAGCCTGCTCGTACAACCCGGACTCTTTCAACACCCCGTCATAGACCAGCACGATCTCGTGACCCGGCTCCCCGTTGAAGACGAAGATGTTCTCCAGCGCGCCGAGGTACTTCAACTCCCCCACCTCCGCGCCGATCTCCTCCATCAATTCCCTGCGGACGGTCTGTTCAGCGGGTTCGGCGAATTCGATGGCGCCGCCCAAAGGACGATAAAAGGTTTGTCCTTTCACCGGGTCGTATCCTTCGGCAACGAGGATGCGACCCTTATTGCGAAACACGCAAATGGCTAACGGGCGGATTCTATTCTTCCTCATATTCCCTCAAAATCGTAGGGGCGGGGTGACCCCGCCCCTACAGGCATTACAAGGAAATCAACTCCGGCTGTCTTTGCAGGCTCGCCTGCATGGACCACGGTCCCGTCCACGTGACGGTGACGGGTAATATCTTTCCCTTCAAATCCTCCTCGGATTCGACGAAGACCAGTTTGTTGGTGGGCGTGCGTCCCTTCCAGCGGTTCTTCGCCTTTTCCTCGAACAACACTTCCACGGTCTCACCGAGATATTTTTTGTTGATCTCCGCGACAATTTGCTCCTGCAACTCCTCCAGCAGGCGGAAGCGGCGCATCTTCTCCTCGTCGGTCACGCTATCCACCATGCGGCGCGTGGCGACGGTCCCTTCGCGGGAGGAGTAGCGGGCTAAATGCGCGACGTCCAGTTTGAGGTCTGCGAGGACGCGGTAGGTTTCCGTGAATTGTCCCCCGGTCTCGCCGGGGAATCCGACGATGACGTCCGTGGCGATGGAGCAATCGGGAATCTTCTTGCGGATGAGGTCAACGAGGTCGCGATACTCTTTTTGTGTATAGCCGCGTTTCATGTTGGCAAGCACTTCGTCGTCACCGGCTTGAATAGGGACTTCGATGTGCGGCATGACCTTGGGAAGTTCGGCAACGGCTTCCATCAGTTCTTCGGTGAAGTAGTTGGGATGCGAGGTGAGGAAGCGAATCCGCTCGATGCCTTCCACTTCGTGGACCACGCGCAAAAGACCTGCAAGATTCGGTCCATCGGGAATATCCTTGCCGTAACGATCCACGATCTGGCCGAGGAGGGTCACTTCCCTGACGCCCTGCGCGGCGAGCGAACGGATCTCCGCGACGATATCGCCCACGGGACGGCTGCGCTCGACGCCGCGCCGGAATGGGATGATGCAAAACGTGCAGGCGTGCGAACAGCCATACACAACCGGCACGTGCGCGCTGACGAGTTGTCCGCGCTCGTGTTGAGGGAGGATCAATTCGTCGTCCATCATCAGGAAGCGGCGCGTCGTTTCGGTATCTTCCAACGAACGGATCTCGCCTTGCGTGAGGAATGAAACGAGAGGTCCCGGGTCGGAGGGAGGCGAGAACACGTCCACGTAGGGGAGCCGCTCGCGCAGTTTCTCCGCGCCGCGCACGCCGACGAGACAGCCCATCAGGTTGATGACGAGGTTTGGATTCTGTCGCTTTAACGGGAGCAGGCTGGAGAGGCGTCCGAGCGCCTTGTCCTCCGCAGATTGCCGTACGACGCAGGTGTTCAAAACGATAACGTCCGCTTCCTCGGCTTTATCGGTAAAGGTGTAGCCCAGATGCTCAAGCGACGAGCCGACGCGCTGCGAGTCGGCGACGTTCATTTGGCAGCCTTCGGTCCAGATGTGGTATTTCATAGGCTGCGAATTATACCAAGATTGTCTGAGATGGATTGCCGCGGCGCCTACGGGCTTCTACATTCATAGATGGGAACCGTGCCGGGGATGTTCACCCAATTACAACCGTTCGCCCTGCATGTCCGCTCGTCGGTGTAGGACGAACAGGATACGGTGACGCCTCCGCAGGCTTGGACGGATATATCAGCCATGACCGGCGTGCGGATGGAAACGTCGCCGCTGGTTTGCTGGACAACGACTTGGTATTGCAGTGTCGCCGCATCGAAGGGAACCGATCCGCCAAACAGGGAGGTTGGGTCGAGCGTGCGCTCGTACAGGTCGCCGCCGATGGATTTCATGCCCACGCTTTCAAACCCGCTGGAGGAATTGCCCGTCTCGAAACGATAGAACAACACGACGACTTTGATTCCATCCGGCGCGGCGGCGCGGGCGGTGATGGTCACTTCGAGGGGACCGCAATTGGAACGCCCCAGATACACCAGGTTCGTCGAAATGCTTTCGATGGTCACGCCGCCGGTCGAGCGAGGCGTCGAGGTGGAGGTCCTTGTCGGCGTGAGGGTGGGGGCGGGAGTCGCCGTCGGCGTGAGGGTGGGAATGAGGGTTGCCGTCAGCGTGGGAATGGCGGTGAGAGTGGAGGCAGGCGTATCGGTCGCGCGAGGCGAGGGCGCGCCGGCGGGCGATCTTTCTTCGGCAAAGAACACCCTCGTTTGGGTGAATTCGCTCCAGGCGCCGGTCGAATCCTGCGCGCGCACTTTGATGATATTCCAGCCGGGGATCAGCCGTGGGCAGGTCGTGGTCAGGGTGGCAAGCGTTTGTTTCGAATCGCCGGTTTTCCCGCTATAGGCGTACGCGTTATTGAGATACATTTCGAAAGCGGCGATGCCGTTGGGCGACGCGCCGTGCGCGATGACCTGGCACGGATTCGGAGGGTAGAAAACCGTATCGGGCAGCGGCATGTCGAACCAGGCTTGCGGCGCGGAGGATGTTATCTGCTGTCCGCCGGGCAGATTGCACGCGGCGAGCAGAATGCAGAAGGCGATGGTGAAGAATTTGCGCGACATGATTCACCTCCCTCACGGGCAGTTGTAGGGATGACAGGTTTGGGGCCAGGCGCTGCCCAGCGGACCTTTTTGGGCGCTATCGCCGTTCACCACTTTATCGGTAAAGCCTGTGCCTTCTGTGAACTCGAACTTGCATGTGCCGCCCGCGTTGATGGCTGCCATGGCTCCCTGATAGAGCAGATTCCAGTCGTCGAAGTGTTCGGGCTTCCAGCCGTTTTGGATGAACTGCTGATGCCCCGGCAGCCAGAATGGGTACGGCGAAAGAATGACGGGAAGGGTCGTCGCTTCGCCGGGCACCAGAGTGGGGAAAGCCGCCGCGCCATCCAACGCCTTCCCTTCTATCGGCGCGCCTGTCCAGTGAAAGCCCGTCCCCCAGGCGTATTGCTTGCCCACATGCGAATCGTTTTTGGCATACACACCGACGACCACACTGCAGGATACCGGCTCGGGGAAGTTCGGTCCGGCGGCGTTGGGCCGGCGCGTGACTTGCACCTCCAGGATGGCTGGCGCGGGCTGGCCCCGCGGATCGGGCTTGGTGACGATCTCAGGCGGCAGGCACAATTTTTTGTAGCCATGCTCCTCCACCTCGCTCGAGCAGGATGAGTTGCTCATGCTCTTCTCCATGTGTTCGATGCTTGCGTCAATGCCCTTCCGAATCACATCCTTGCATTCCTCGGGGCATGGTACGCCGCTATTTTCCAGTTCCTGCGCGGCAAGTTCCACCAGATTTTCCTTGCCCAATTCCTTTAGTTGATCGAAGTTTGGAAGGGATGGCGGTAGACCCGCATACGTCTTTGCGGCGGTGACGGCAACAACCGCAATGTAATGACAGGCATCCTTGACCTCCTTCTCGCCGACCTTGATGGCAGACGACGCCATCTTTGCCTGGATACATAGCGGGTTCAATTGCTCGACCAGTTCGACCGCCCAATCGGATAATTTTTGATAGACATCCGAGATGAAGTCGAAGGCGCTCTCCACAATATCGCCCAGTTCTTCGAGAAAATTCTTATTGCCGCCCTGGTCCGGCTTCGGGCAGAGGACATCGCCCGGTTCGAGGTAAGACCACGCAACATTGGAACTGTTATTTTCCACCACCACCACGCAATATTCGTAACCGGACTCCGGCACATGCACACCGGTGAAATTCAGGATCTTTACGTCATAGTAAACCTCCGTCGGAAGCGGAACAACGGGAATGCTGATCTCGATCTTACCGTTCGGATCGTATTTCATGGTGACGGTGTTCGATGGATTTCCCACCGCCTGTCCGTTGCTCATCGGGATGATACGGACATAATACGTAATGACCCCCTCGGGCGACATGTTCTGCGCGCACGGGTCGAAGTTTGCCAGCACAGGCGACTCGCCGACCAAGCCGAACGCGCCCGCGCCCCATTTCGGCTGCATCACAGTTTGCTGCGGCGACGCGTCATATTTTTCAGGCGAGAAAGGAGAAAAAAATACAGGCGTCTGATCGAGCGAATTTTCGAACGGCGAGAGTTGCACTTTTTCGATCTTCGGCTTGAGAGGCGAAAAATCAATGCTGAACTGGAACGGCGCGTCCGGCGTTCCGCTCCCATTGGCTTTGCCGGTCAGCAACAGGCAGGCGGGATCGAATGAGACCCCCGATTGAAACGGTACGCTCGACACCTGCCACATCCCAAACGCGGCGCTCGTATCCGTGCCGAAGCGGAAGAGTTGCGGGCTATAGTTTGTCCCCCATTCCTTGACCCAGGCATAATCACCGGCGCTGACGTTGTATGCGCCGCGCGCTTCCAGCGTGGTGAAGAGGATGTTCTGGAGAGGGAACGGTTCGAACGAAGCCGGAGCCTGATTCCCCTTAAACGACTTGTCGAACGTCCCGAGCAGAGTCGCCGTCCCATTGACCATGCTCCAGACTTCGCCCTTCATCGAAATGTCGCCGACAAGGTTCGGCGCAAGCGCGTGCGCCACCTGACCAAAATCCATTTCATTCGAGCGCTTGAGGTAGGTGAATTCGTCCCCTGGGAAGCGGCGCCAGGGTCCGTTGTTGACGGCGACATACAGATAATACTGATCCACGCTCATGGGAATAAAAGCGAGATCGCCGATCGTCGTCGGCTCCCCGGCGCAGCCTGCATCATTGACCTCGAGACTCACGAGGTTGCTCGCCGCCTCGCCCGCGTCGTCGAACGCCGCGGCGTAGTAATGATACCGTCCGTAAAGATTCGAATCCTGGTGGGACACATTGCCGCTGCCTTCGTGCGCGGGCAGGGTCGTCAGTTTCGAGAACGACATTGCGCCGGGATCGAGGCGATAGACGTTGAATCCCTTTTCGTTGTCGGAGGCGTCGCCGATAGACAGGGTCGCGGCGCATCCCTGGCCGGAGATTGCCAGCGTGGGCGCGGTCAACGCGGCTTGTGAACCTGGGGCATCCCTCCGCCTGTTCACAGCCCACTCGTTGAGATTCATCAGTACCTTGGCGGTCGTGGAAGGAGGGGAAGCCGTCAGCGGCGCGCCGATTTGAATGGAGATTTCAGTTCCGGCCGGGAGGGAAGCGGTTTCCGTCAGCCCCGGGTTTTCGCGCAAGACCTCATCCACCGGAACGTTGTATCTCCCCGCGAGGCTCGATACGGTGTCCCCTTCCTCCGCCCGGGCGATCAGAATAAAACCGGGATCGGGAATCCCCTCGACGCGGATCGTATTCGAAAAGGCGGTTTGTTCCCGATCGTTGTATGCCCGAACGATCAACGTGTGCGCGCCAGGCGTTTTCGGCGCCCACATCCAGGAATGGGCAAGCAATCCCAAGCCGTCCTCGGGCGCGTTGTATCTTGCGTACAGCTCCCCGTCCGTCCACAATTCCATGCGGGAGATCGAACCATCGGAGACTGCCTCCGCGCGCACCGACAATCCCGCGCTGACCGGATACGCCTCCCCATCGAGAGGCTCCGTCAACGAGACAAGGACGTGATCCGTAAACTCAGGGGAGGTTACGGGCGCGGCGCTCGGAGCCGGCAAACCGCATCCAAGAATGAACGATAGCAGGATCAACAGGCTGAATAATTTATGGTTGGGTTTTCCAGAAAGAAACGCGCTCATATCCGATCTCCTCGCTCCACTCGACTTAAGATGGTAATACTATAGCAATTTCAATAACTGAAAACATATCCCCTCAATATCCTATGTGGATGTAAATTGTCCGAAATCAATCCGAGGCAGCGTCAGCGAGTCTCCTGAAAATTAAAATCCTCATCGCGAAGAAACGAAGCGCGCGAAGGAAATACAAATTTGGATTTCTCCGCCTTACATCCATCAATTTTTACCGCCAGGTACGCCAGGGTCGCGAAGGTTACAAAGGTTTTTTTGGCGCCCTTTGCGGGCTTCGCGGTTCAAATGTACGGCAGCAAAGATATGGTAAAATCTTCCGCGCCCCAAAAGAGCCGGGGCTTTTGGAGGGATGGCCGAGCGGCTTAAGGCGCATGTCTTGAAAACATGTTTGGGTCACACCAACGTGGGTTCGAATCCCACTCCCTCCGCCAGGCGATGCGTCATTGCGAGGAGGCGTTCCTCCCGAAGAGCAATCTCCTCGCGGAGGCAGGGATTGCCTCGCTGCGCTCGCAATGACACAAAAAATCCGGGGAGGTGCCAGAGTGGTCGAATGGGGCCGCCTGCTAAGCGGTTACCGGGGCGAAATCCTCGGTCGCAGGTTCGAATCCTGTCCTCCCCGCCACGAAAAAACACGCTTGAGGAATCAGGCGTGTTTTGTTTTTGAGGCTCTTTGGGGTTTAGTGGGGTAAAAGCCCTGCGGGACACGGATGACGCGGATTTCACGGAAAAGCACGGATATTTCTTTGATCTTTCCGTGAAAATCCGTCAATCCGTGGAATCCGTGTATCCCCAACCCCGCTTAATCCCGAAGAATCGTTTTTGACTCATTTGGAATCGCCGGAAAAAACGACCTGCCAACCACGAAGACACGGAGTCACGGATTTCCACGGATGTATTGGTATTTTTCCGTGCGTGTTCGTGCCATTCGTGCTGTCCGGATCCAAAATTACGGGAATTCCCGGAGAGCCTTGTTTGTCACCGCGAAGAAGAGGAAAGAAGTATGGGAAAATTGCGTTTTCGTTCGTCCCTTCGTTATAATTGTCCCATCCAATAGACACACACGGGAGAGTGACATGAAAATCACAGGCAGGTCGCGCGCATCCACGTATGTTTATGCGGACCCGGACCCAAAGTCCAGGGTGATCGAAGTTCTGAGGCCCAACGATCCGGTCGAGGTCCAGGGAGAGGCGGGGGAAATGTTCGAGGTGGAGGCGAAGCGGTTGTTGCCTCCCATCGGCGGATACGTCCCCAAATCCTCCGTCGCGAAGAGAATCCCAAAAGTGAAGGTCTTTTCGAAGATCGAATTGAACGACGGGACGCTTCTCGATCCCGCGCCGCCGCACCTGCCGGCGGTCGAGTTCGAATCCTGGCTGCGGGCAAAAGGCGAGCCGCCCTGGTTGTTCGAGGGCATGGACGCGCCGTTCCCTGTGGGAGACAGGCTGCGCGGGGAGTTCGAGAAATATCGCGCGGCGTGGAACGAGTGGATCGCGGAGGTCGCCAGGAGCAACCGCGCGAAGACGGCGACGCTGGACGAATGGTACGTTAGGCTTAGCGGAGGGAGGGAGATGTGGTCGTTTCGCCCGGAGCGGATCTTCAAGGAGCCGACGGAACGCTCGGCGGGACTTGGCTGGGCGAGTCCGTCCGACATCCTGTATTGGAGCGGGCGCGCGCACTACTCGGAAAAGGAATGGAAGTACAAACTCTGGTACGAGGTCGAATTGACCAAACTGAACCGCGCCATCAAGGGCTGGTACAAAGCGGCATTGCTGGAGGAATTCGTCATACCGGAGGTCTTCGTCGAATTCCACGACAGACCCCGCATCGCGGCGCTCTTCGACATGTCGCAACCCAAAGTGCGCCTGCCCGCCGACCCGGAGATCGAGGATGCCATCCTCGCAAAACGGAACGCACCGCAATACATCAACGTCCAGAACGCGACGGGACGCAGGAAGATCAACTACAACCTTTGCGGGCAATTTTGCATCGCGGCGTTGTGCGGCGTGGACGTGATCCCGTTGGTGCAAAAGTGGCATCAGTCCAGCAGAAGAGGCAGGATGGTCGTTGACGGGGATCGCGGCACTCTCATCTTTGACTTGCAGGAAATGCTGGGGCTTTACAACCTTCGGTCAGAGACCTTCCGCCCGGAGCCGAGCGTCGCGCCTGCCACACCCGGCTATCTGGAAAAACATTTGAGGAACGGAAAGAAAGCCATCGTGGGTGTGGGGCTAACGAGAAACGGCGAAGCGGCTTACAACGCGAGCATCCGTCACTGGCTGGTCATCACAGACATCGTACGCATGGGCAACAGCGGCTGGGTGCGCGTCTACAATTCCTTCTTCAACCGGGAGGAGGTCTATCCCTATCAACGGATCTTCAATACGGGCATCGCCACCGGCGTCGGCCTGTGGGTGGAGGCGCCGGACTATAAACCGTGAACAGGCAAACCGCCTCGTTATTTTAGACTCAATTTCATTCCCACGTGCGACTTCGTGAACCCGAGCCTCTCGTAAAAACGATGCGCCTCCTCGCGTGACTTGTGGCTGGTCAACTGGATCAGATGCGCGCCGCGTCCCCTTGCGCGTTCGACGACCCACTTCATCATTTCGCTTCCGATTCCCCGGTCTCGATACCTCCCCTCCACGCGCACCGACTCGACCTGCGCGCGCAGCCCTCCCCGATAACTGATGGACGGCAGGAACATCAAATGCAAGGTCCCGATCACCTCCCCGTTCAGTTCGGCGACGATCAATTCATGGTTCGGATCATTCTCGATCAATTCGAACGCCTCGAAATACGATCCGGGCAGAGGGTCTTCATATCGTTCGCGCCGATTCCCCAATTCATCCTCCGCCAGCAGGCGCACGATGGACGGCAGGTCTTTCCGTTCCGCTGTGCGAAATTCGACCCGCTTCATTCGCCTGCGCGCTGCTTCGTCAATTCGACGTATTCGGGATGACGGCTGATGTACGCCCGCACGTACGAACACATGGGAATCACCCGCAGAGACTTGTCCCTTGCGTATTCGAGCGCGACCCGCGTCAACTTCGCCGCCACTCCCTGCCCCCTGTGCTCGGGGTGGACTCCGACGTGCATCATGAGGATGCTGTCCCTGTCCTCCATGTAATCCAGTTTCGAAAGTTCGCCTTCGATCCACGTCTCGAAACGATTTTCCGCCGGGTTGTGAGTCACCTGAATTCGTTCCAGATCAATATTCATGGACGATTATCTCCGTTTCCAAATTCTACCTTCACCGTTTATAGACGACGCGGCAATCATTTTATTTCCCCGATTGTATCCTTAAACGCAAACAGACAGCGGCTTCCCTCCGCTGCCCGTCCTTTCGATGAGACAAGATCACTTCGAATTGATGAACGCGATCAACGCCTCGATCTCAGCCGCGGACAAATTCAGGTTCGGCATCTGCGTATTCGAGTTGACCGAGGCGGGGTCCTTCAACCGCAGGCGCAGCGCTTCCGGGCTGGCGGAAAACTTCGTGAGGTTCGGACCGGCTTCAACGCTCCAATATGCAGAGGCGTCCGAGACCTTGTTATTCGCATGGCAGGTGATACATCCCTTCGCGACGAACAACCGCCCTCCCAACTCGACCTGTGAAAGGGATGATCCGCCCGACATTTCCGGCAACGACCTGACCTGCGCTTCCACCTCAGGGACGGCTGATTCTGCCGCGAACAAACCGACCCCAACCGCCAGGCAGAATATCGCCAACGCCCCAACCAGCCGACTCCTGCGACGAAAAGCGAACGCCAGCGCGGCAAGCCCAACCCCAAGCGCCGACGCGCCGACGACCAGCCACGGAAATTCGGCTGCCGGTTCGCTCTTCACAACGGGCTGACTCGCAACTCCGTCCGCCGGCGCGGCGACGCTCAACGTCGGCATGGGTTGATCCATGCTGAACGCCTGAATGGACCAATTCCAGTTTCCTTCCTTCGGGAAGATCAATGTTGCCACATAATGACCGGGTTTTTTGCCGGGTTCGGCTTTGACGACGAATTTTTCGCCTAAGGATAACTTCGCCGTGACAGTGGGATCGAGTCCATCCATCGGCGTCCTGCCGTGTTGCAGAACGGTGAACCCGATGGTCAACGGTTCGCCAGCGACGACGCCTGTCGGCAGTTCATCCAACACGATGACCGCCCATCCCCCGGCAAAAACAGGAATGGCAGGAACGAGGGCTGAAATCAACGCCAGCCCCAATGCAACGCGGAATCGGGAAAACATGTGGAACTCCTCGAGTGGTTTATCTGCATACACCGCTCGAGGAGGGCGGGTTCCCAAAAATGAGGAATAGGAGGATTGGAGAATTTTCTACTCCTCGCCTATTCCCCATCACGGAATTGGTTGCAACGACTCTGCCGCCTTGATCGCCTCCTCCATGCCAAGTTCGGTTTCGAGGCGATAGGTAATAATCCCATCCGTCCAGATCAACGCGTGACCGTCCACGAGCCGCGTGAATTCGACGTTTCCATTGGATAGGATCAAAGGATAGGGTCCCTCGGTCCACACGGCGCGCCGACCGTTGACTTCCGTCTCCTGGATGACGGCAGGCTCGAATTTTTTGATCGCCCAGCTCCCTTCCGGGATGAAATGCAGGCTCAACACAACGCGCCCGGGTTGCAGAGGGTCTTCCCAGACGAGAATGGTCATCGCTCCATCCGCTTCCTGTACGTAGACGTGATCCGGTTGTCCCAGGTCCGGCGGGTAGGTCGGAAGCAGGATCGGGTATTCGGTCATCTGCTGCGCGTTGGCGAGTTTCGTCTCACCGGCGATGTTGTCGAGTAACGGGATCCAGGACGGCAGGGACGCGCCGGGCGTGGCTGTGGAGGGGGGCGTCACGCCGGGAGCGGTTGGAGCGACGATCCCCGGCGGCGGCTCGGGGAAACGCGGGAAGATGTGGACGATGCCGATCTGGATGAATTCGATGACCGCGGCGCGCACAGGCGGGATGAGCAGAAGGCTCAAGAGCAGGACAAGGATGATGGTCAGCGACCAGGCTAATCTCTTGGGTCCGAAGCGAGGGCGGGGCGAGGAACGCAGGCGCGTCATCACGCGTCCCGTAATGTCGGGCGTATGCGGATATTCCATCCCGCCTGCAATGGTCTTCAACCGGTTCTCGAACTCAAGGTCCATCATGTCTCGCGTCCTTCGATGAGGAAAGGGAAATCCTGCCGGATAACGTTCCGCAATTTTTCGAGCGCGCGGCTCGACCGCGATTTGACCGTGCCTTCCGCAATTCGCAGCGCTTCAGCCGTCTCGGTCACGGAGAGGTCGAGGAAGTAGCGCAGGTACACGACCCGCTGGTCGGGCAGACTCAGGGTTTGGACCGCCTTCCAGAGTTCATGGGCTTCCGCGCGCTGCGCGCTTTTGTCTTCGGTGGTGGGAGGCGGAGGATCGTCCCGAAAGGCGCGCGTCAACGCGGAGAGATACCTCCCGACGGAGCGGCGGCGGTTGCTCGCCAGGTTCGACGCGATGCTCAACAACCACGGGCGAAGAGGGCGCGCCGGGTCGAACCGCGCGAGGTGATTCCAGGCGCGCAGAAAGGTCTCCTGCGCGACGTCCTCCGCGTCGTCGGGATCGCCGAGGAGCAGGTAGCACAGCCGAAAGACGGCATCCTGATGCGCGCGCATGAGCGGTTCCCATGCCTCCGCATCGCCGTCTCTGGCGCGTTGGATCAGGGCGGCTTCATCCAATCGGTCTCTCCGGAGAGATCATTGCATCAGTTATACACCGGATGAGGGTTCGAGGTTCCAATTCGCAGACCTCCGGGTCCTTAAAGAACCCGGAGGTCTGCCTGCCAAAAGCGACATTGACCCGCTTTTTGTTTGCTCTTACAATAACGATTATGAAAATAAAGTTCGCCGGGTTTTTCAGGCCCGATCACGATCCTCCGCAGGATAACCTTCTGGTATTTGTCGTCTTACAGCCACCCAACTCTTGATCAAATTCGGAGGAATATCCCATGCCTACACCTTTTGTTTCCAAGCGCGCGCCCGTTTACGCCGACGTCCCCGATGAAAAGTGGACCGACTGGCGCTGGCAATTGAGTCACCGTTTGAACACCGTCGAAGAGATCGAAAAGATCATCCCGCTGACCGAGTCCGAACGCAAGGCGCTCCAGACCCAGGGTCTCTTCCGCGTGGACATCACGCCTTATTTCATCTCGCTGATCGAACCGGACGATCCGTTCGACCCGATCCGCAAACAGGTCATCCCGCGCGCGGAGGAGATGCAGACCTTTACCGCCATGATGGAAGACTCGCTGGCGGAGGACCGCCACTCTCCCGTACCGGGGCTGGTCCATCGCTACCCCGACCGGGTGCTGATGCTGGTCACGACCCAATGCGCGTCGTATTGCCGCTATTGCACGCGCGCCCGCATCGTCGGCGATCCCGGTCAAACCTTCAACCGGCAGGAGTTCGAGATGCAGATCGAGTATCTCAAACGGACTCCGCAGGTGCGCGACGTCCTGCTCTCCGGCGGCGATCCGCTCGTGCTGGCGCCGAAAATCCTCGAAGAACTGCTCTCGCGTCTGCGCGAGATCCCGCACATCGAGATCATCCGCATCGGCTCGCGCGTGCCGGTCTTCATGCCCATGCGCGTCACACAGGAACTGTGCGACATGCTCGCCAAATATCATCCACTGTGGATGAACATCCACGTCAACCACTCGAACGAGATTACGAAGGAACTCGAGGAAGCCTGTGACCGTCTCACAAAAGCGGGCATTCCGTTGGGCAACCAGTCCGTTCTGCTGGCGGGCGTGAACGACAACGTCCACGTCCAGCGCAAACTGGTGCAGGATTTGGTGCGCATCCGCGTGCGCCCGTATTACCTGTATCAATGCGACCTCGTCGAAGGCGCAGGTCACTTCCGCACACCGGTTGCCAAAGGCATCGAGATCATGGAAGGCTTGCGCGGTCACACCTCCGGTTACGCCGTCCCGCAATACATCGTGGACGCGCCCGGCGGCGGAGGCAAGATCCCCGTCATGCCCAATTACCTATTGAGCATGTCCGATCACAAGATCATCCTGCGAAACTACGAAGGGTACGTCACCACCTACGAAGAGCCGACCGATTACCTTCCCAGCGACGCCGCCAAATTCAAGGGCGAGAAACGCCCCGAACCCGGACAGGAAGGCGTCCACGGGCTGCTCGAAGGCAACCAGATGTTCATCAAACCCGAAGGCTTCGACGAAATACACGACCGTCACGGCATACAACACCGCCTCAAGGACGAAAAGAAGTGGATGCCGCTCGGCATCGGCGACGGCTCATCCAAACCCAACGAGCGATAAGCAATTCAAGGAGACAATATGAAACCAATCCAGCGCGTGTTAATCCCGTTCATGGCGGGCATCCTGCTGATCGCCGCCTGCGCCCCCGCCCCGGCTCCCACCCAAGACCCGGCGGAGATCCAGCGGCAAATACAGGAAGCCGTCGCCCTGACCGTCGCCGCGCAGAACGCGCAGACGGAACAGGCTCAGGCGTTGATCCCCGAACCGACGAACACCCCGCTTCCGACCCAGACCGAGGCTGTTCCACCCACCCCAACCGTCGTCCTCCCGACCGCGACTCCGTTCGTGGTCGTCCCGCCGCCGGTTGGAGGAGGAGGAGGCAACACGCCGATCCCCCCCGATTACGCCTGCCGTATCGTCTACCAGGATCCGCGTGACAACAGTTACTGGAAACAGAACAAGGACTTCGACGTGATTTGGACCATCCGCAACTCCGGCACAAAAGCCTGGCGCGACGGTCTCGACCTGGTCTACTACAGCGGCACGAATTTCGCGACGACCACCGCCGTGGAATTGCCAGCCCTGGCGCCTGGCGAGCAGCACCAGGTCATCCTCGACGCGGTCACCCCCTCCAAGGACGGTTTCTACGTGATGACCTGGAAACTCGAAGGCGGATTCTGCTTCCCCTACATTGCCATCAACGTGGAACAATAACGATTCGCCGCCGCCCAACAATGTCAACGCGTGGGTTCAAACTCCCGACGTGGTTCATCGCCCTGGCGATTATCCTCGGATGCACACCGACCTTCATCTCCGCGCCCGCCGTCCCCACATTGGACCCGGACTCGATCAACCGCATCGTCGCGCAGACCGCCGCCGCGGCGTCCACACAGACAGCCGCGGCGATCCCCACCTCCACCCCCACCGCAACCTTCACCCCCACCCCGCGCGGGACGAACACCCCCGAACCGACCTTTACGGAGACCGTTGTCTTTGTGTACAACTCGCCGACAGCCTTTGTCATCCCCACCCTCACGCGCACCTTCAGCCCCACCAGCAAGAACGACTACGCTTGTGAGGTCTTGGACGGTCCCCCCGATGGGACGATCTACAGTCCGCGATTGGAATTCAAGGTGAGGTGGCGATTCAAGAACGTCGGCAGGAGGGAATGGGACGCGGAAAGCATTGATTTTGTGTACGACCGGGGCGACCGGTTCCACAGGGTCGCCGGATACGATCTGACGAAGGACACCAAGATCGGCGAGGTGGCGGAGTTCTTTGTGGAAATGCAGGCGCCCAAAGACCCCGGCACGTACACCACCCACTGGACAATGACGACGGGCGACCTGAAGTTTTGCAAGGTCAGCCTGACCATCGGAGTGAAGTGAACCAAAAAGAGACAGCCGTTTCGAGGCGGTTGTCTCTTTTTGGTTCATCCATGAAAAGTGTGCAAAAACGTTCGCTAACGTCTGCGTACTAATCACACACAAGCCTTTTTCGACTGTTTACGAAGCCGGGGGAATTTCCTCCACAGTCGCTTCAGTCGCTGCAGGCTTCTTGCGGAGGGTGAAGAACCCCACCGCGACCGGCACCAAAAGCATCAACACGGTCAGGCACAACAACACGTAACCGACGGAGGGCGATACGGTCTGCTGCGTAACGATGTCATTGGTGGTCACGTCAATCGGTTGCCCGGTGGCGATGAGAAAGCCCCACACGCAACTAAAAATACTGGCGCATCCGCATAGAAGCGCGGTCACGGCTGTGGCGACGATGCCGATGGTTCTGTTTTGCATTGCATTCTCCTTTGAAAGCGTGTTTTCAGATCTCTATGAAGCCGGGGGAATGTAATCGAATTGGTTCGCAGGTTCCTCCTTTTTGCTCATGCGGAACGTGAAAAACCCGACCAGCGCTGGAATGAGCAATAGAAGCAATCCGATGCACACGAAAATACCCGCGCCCAACATGGCTTGTTCCGGCGTGGCGGTGGGGTTCTCTTCATAGAACCCGGGCAGATTCGTGCCCACCATGCCGAGAGCGGCAAAACAGATCAACCCGATGCCCGGCAGTCCGCAAAATAGTGCGGTGACAATCGTGGTGGTTATGGCTGTTGTGCGATTCATTGCTTCCTCCGTTTCTCAGTGATTGCTCCCAGTATCAGCACTTCACAAAAGCGCGTAATTGGTGCTGCCGCAGGCGTCTAACGCCTGATTTGCGCTAGAGAGCGCACGCGCACGCTACGCAGTACGAAGAGTTTTCGTGATCCACTGAGTATACATCCAAAGAATGGATACAAAAAGGGCAGCCCGTCCATGCAGACTGCCCTGGTCCTCAACTTCTCAACTTCGCGCCTAGTTCATGCTCCAGCCGTTTGACGATCTTCTTGCGGATCGCGGCGGCATCGGCATCGGTCATCGTTTTATCGGATTGATACGTGAGGCTATAAGCCAGTGATCTCTTGCCCGCGCCGATCTGTTCGCCGCGATAGACATCGAACAAGCGGACGTTCGTCAACACCCTGCCGCCGGTCTGACGGATCAACGTCTCCACCCTGGATGCCGGAACTGATTCATCCAAAATGACCGCGATGTCCTCGAAGACAGGCGGCACGTCCGGGACGGGTTCGACCTCGTAACTCGGCGAGACCGCGTACAAAACGTCCAGATCGAATTCCGCCACGAGGATCGGCGACTCTTCGACTTCGTATTTGTCCTTGACCAGAGGATGCACTTCACCGAACACACCCACGACCTTGTCATTGACTCTTACTTCCGCCGCTTTGCCGGGATGCAGGTATGGGACGGAATCGGTTGGGGCGTAGGAAATGCCCGTGAGGTGGAGTCCGCTCAAAAGGAGTTCGACGCGTCCCTTCACGTCGTAGAAGTCGAAGTTCGGGGAGTCCTTCACATCCCACGCCAGCGCCTCCCTTAATCCGGTCATCGCAAGGACAAGCCTGCGCGGCTCGTCCGGCAAATCGTTTTCAACCGGCTCGAAGATGGGACCGATCTCGAACAAGGCAATCGAATCGGCGCGGGCGTTGTGTTCCACCGCCTCGAGCACGGAGGCGACCAGACTGCGGCGCATGACGCGTCGTTCGGGGGTGATGGGGTTGGCAAGCGTGACGTACTCGTCATAGTGCGCCACGCGACTCTCGCGCTCGGGCGAGGTCAGGCGATAACTCACGATCTCCTGCAAGCCGAGGCTGACGAGAAGATCGCGCACGTGCTCCTCCCACTCGTGAACCGGATTGCCGATCTGCGGCGGGAGGGCGTCTGCCATGCGCGTTTCGGGGATGTTATCGTAGCCGTAACTGCGCGCGACCTCTTCGAGTACGTCCGCCAGACCGACGACACCCTCGCCAATATCGAGGCGATGTGAAGGAGCCGTAACGCGCAGCCCATGATTCGTAACTTCGCATTTGAATTCAAGCCGCGAGAGAAGTTCGGAAATCTGTTCGACGGTGAGGTCAATGCCAAGCAGGCGTTTGACATCCTGGGGCGTGACATCCACAACCGAGTCTTTCGGTTTGAGCGGATACGCGTCCACCAGCCCGGGCGCGACCACCCCGCCCGACCACTCCGCCATGAGTTGCAGTCCGCGCCTTACGCCTGTTTCCGCCAATGAAGGATGCACGCCGCGCGAGAACCGGAACGAGGCTTCGGAGGGAAGATTATGTTGTTTCGCGGTCTTGCGGATGTTGATAAAGTTCCACGCCGCGCCCTCGAGCAGGATGTTTTTGGTCTCCTCCGTCACTTCGGATTCGACGCCGCCCATCACGCCCGCCATCGAAAGCGAACCCTTCTCATCGCAGACGAGAACGTTCGACGAAGTGAGCGTTCGTTCCACATCATCGAGCGTGGTGAGTTTCTCTCCATCCTTCGCAGAACGGGTGATGATCTTTACATTTTTATTTCCAGCGCGAGATTTCAACACATCATAATCGAACGCATGCAACGGCTCGCCCTGATCGAGCATGGCGTAATTGGTCGCGTCCACAATATTGCTGATGGGACGGATGCCCGCCAGACGCAAACGCCTCTGGATCGTATACGGACTCGGCTTGATCTCCACATTGCGGATCAGCCCAAGCACAAAGCGCGGGTTGAGTTCGGGCTCCGTGATCTCGATGGAGACCAGTTTTTCGACGGATTCGCCGTCGGTCTTGTATTCGATGGTTGGCTTCTTAAGTTCGCGCCCGGTCAACGCAGCGAGTTCACGCGCCACGCCCATTACGTTCGCGTTGCGCGCCATGTTCGGCACGATGGCAATATCCAACACCGCATCGCCCATGTAATCCACCAGCGGCATGCCAACGGGAGCGTCGTCATCGAGAATGATGATGCCCTCATGTTCCTCTGAAATCCCCAATTCCTTCTCGGAACAAGCCATCGAGTAGGACTCCACGCCGCGAATCTTGGCGCGTTTGAGCGTGGCGAGGACAAGCCCGTCTGCGTGACCGTCGTAGATGGTCGAGCCTTCCTTTGCATAAGCGACCTTGATCGGCTTGGCAAGTTTGCCCGTCCCCTTCAAATGAAAGATGTTCGGCGCGCCCGTGAGAACGACCTGGGATTGCTGTCCATCGAATAGATCGAGCAGAGTCAAACGGTCCGCGTTGGGATGCGGATTGACTTCACGGATCTCCGCCACGACGATCCTGTCGCGATCCCACGAGAGTCCGCTGGTCTTGAACTCGTGCCGCCCGCTGGAGTGCATCCCGGGCGCGGCGTGATCCGGCATCGGCAAACCGACGTATTTGATCTCCTCCACTTCGAGACCGGCGAGAGTCAACTTGCGGGCAATGTCTTCGATGGAAAGACCGTCCAGGTCAATGTAATCTTTCAGCCATGAGATAGGTAATTTCATGGAATTATCCTTTACGTAAAAGAGAATTGGAGGAGTAGGGAATTCTCCAATCCTCCAATTTTCCTGTATTTTAGAATTGCTCCAAAAACCTCAGGTCGTTGCCCCAGAAATAGCGGATGTCGTCAATGCGGTAGCGCAACATCAACTGACGCTCCGGTCCCATGCCCCAGGCATAACCTGAATAACGCGTCGGGTCGTATCCGCCGTTCTGCAACACGATGGGATGCACCATGCCGCAGCCCAAAATTTCGAGCCAGCCGGAATTCTTGCACACACTACAGCCCTTCCCGCCGCAGACGAAACATTCCATATCCATTTCGGCGGACGGTTCCGTGAACGGAAAATACGAGGCGCGGAAGCGTGTGCGCGCGTGCCGACCGAACATGCGCCGCGCGAAATCGCTCAGCGTTCCCTTCAAATCGGCGAACGTGATGTTCTCGCCCACCACGAGTCCCTCCACCTGGTTGAACTGGATTTCCGAGCGCGCCGTGATCTGCTCGTAACGGAAACACATACCCGGCAGCGCAATGCGGATCGGCGGCGGGTTATCCGGGTTTGTCGCGGCGCGCACAGCGTCGCGCATGGCGTGGATTTGTCCCGGCGAGGTGTGCGTGCGCAGCAGGATTGGATTGTCCTCGCGCCCCTCCGCCTGCACGAAGAACGTATCCTGCATATCGCGCGCGGGATGGTCAGGCGGAAAGTTCAGCAGTTGGTAATTGATCTCGTCGGTCTCGACCTCGCGCGAGGTGTACACCTGGAAACCCATCTCCGCGAGAATGTCCAGCACGCGCCGCAATTGCTGTGTGGACGGATGCAATCGTCCCACGTTGATCGTTCGCCCCGGCAGCGTGACATCCAACGCGTCTTCCTCGAGGGATTTCGCCAACGCGGCTTCTTTGATCGCCTTAGCCCTTTCCTCCAAAGCGGACTCGAGCGCCGCCTTGACACGGTTCGCCGCGGACCCGATAACTGGTCGCTCCTCCCCGGAGAGTTTCCCCAGCCCGGCAAAGACCTGCATCAACGGCGAACTGCGTCCCACGTTCGCCACGCGCCAGGCTTCGAGCGCGGCTTGATCGGTGATGGATTGCAGCGACTCCAGCGCGGTCTTTTCGATCTCGTTCAATTGTTCCAGCATTCGTACCTCCAAATCTTCCCGTACCGCGACATTCATGTCGCCTCTCGAAGGCGAGACCGTGGTCTCGCGGTACGAAATTAACAAAAAACTCCCGTCCACAAATTGGGACGGGAGGCGCTTTAGCGTCCCGCGGTACCACCCAAATTAGCCTTGTTCAAGCTCACTCGTGCCGACCATCATCAGCCTCCCCGGTAACGCTGGGATCGCGGTTCACACTACTTCTCCCGCAAAATGAATTTTGCGGTACGTTCACATGAACGGCTCGAGAGGGAACTTCGACTGGTTTCGGACGAATGCGACTTTCAGCGCGTCCATCGCATCTCTCTGGCGGCTTCCGCCAGCCTACTTTCCTCTGTCATTGCCTTTGAATGATTGTTGGCTCTTATTATCGGCAAAAACGGGACGATGTCAAGGCTTGGATTCGATCATTGATCGGGGAGCAAGCCTGAGCCCGGAAAGAGGCGGAGCAATCCCCATTTAACGGCATACTCCGCGATCGCTCGCGGAGCAGCCATTGACCAACTCAGAGGGAGGAGAGAGTTATTTTCCAAACAGGCGTTGATCAGCCCGTTTAGTTACGAAGGTCGTACATCCGGGTTCGTGCCGCACCAGGCGCAGGTCATCCTGTCCATTGCGTTGCACTCCATGGCATTGGAGCATCGCCTTGCCAGGATGCGCGGAGGCTGGTCGGGAAGATATTCAGGCGGGTAAACCACCTGGCTCTCCAAAGCGATCTCGTGACCAACATACTCGCAGTAACGAATCTTGCTGATTTTCCACTGCTTATGAGCCATTCGGCGCCTCCAGTGTACGAGGGGCATTGTAAGACAATTAAAAGACGCCTGCCAGTGACAGGCGTCACGTATTGAGATGACAATCCGCCTATTGTGGATGAGACTTGACTGAATTACCTGCGAACAAGTTTATAGACCCCGCCGCCGTCACCCAGGAGATAGACCTCCCCCGCCTCGTCCTGACCGAAGGAGGTGATTCTCACATCCGTATCGAACAACCTTTGGACCTGCCAGCCGCGATCCGATTTGATCAACCCCCAGATGAATCCCGTGCAATAATCGCCGTAGAGGTAGATACCGTTCCACTCCGGCATGGAGCCGCGATAGACGTAGCCCCCGGTGACCGAACAGCCGCCCTCCTGATGGCTGTATTCCGCCACCGGGAAGGTCATGCCCGCTTCGGAGGGATTACCGGAATAAGGATGATTGCCTTCGAACTGGTTCCAGCCAAAATTCATCCCGCCCGCAGAACCGGCAGGGACGTGGTCAATCTCCTCCCACGCGTTCTGCCCCACGTCGCCGATGAACAGGTCGCCGGTCAATTTATCGAACGACATCCTCCACGGGTTGCGCAAGCCATATACCCAGACCTCGTTCCCAAATGGGTTGTCAGCCGGGATCGAGTATGGGTCGCCGTGATCAACATCCAAACGCAGGATCTTTCCAAGTAACGCATTCGTATTCTGTCCGTTGCCATTGGGATCGCCCCGCCAACCGCCGTCTCCCAGGCCGGCATAGAGGTAGCCGTCCGGTCCGAATTGCAGCGTCCCGCCGTTGTGATTGGGGAAGGGCTGACTCACGCGCAACAGATTGATCTCGCTCGTCGGGTCCGCCAGGTATGGATTGTCTGTGACTTGGAAACGGGAGATGAACGTATCGCCGCCCGCGCCGGTGTAATTCACGTAGAAGTATCCGTTCTGCGCGTAATTCGGATGGAACGCCAGACCCAGCAAACCCATTTCGTTGGAACTATCGTTGACGCGGTCTTCGATGTTCAAAAATGGCGCGTCGATGAGCAACCCATTCTCGAGGATGTGGATGTGACCGGGTTTCTCGATCACGAACAAACGCCCGGAGCCGTCGGCTTGAAGGTCAACGGGGCGGATGAGACTGGAGGCGATCAACTGCCAGGCGTAATTGTTCGGGTCGGGAAATGTGTCCGGGTTTGGGGAGGGCGGAGGCGTATCCGTTTCGGGGATCGTCGTCGGCGTGGAGGTGTCCGGAATCGCTGTCGGCGGGGTGATGGTGGGTGTCGTGGAATCAACTGTCGGCGAGGGAGGAAGCGGCGTTCCCGTCGCAGCGCAAGCCGCCAGGACGGGCAACATCAGCAAAATCAAATGACGTTTCATGGTCAGTCATTCACGTCCGTTGACTCTGCGTCTATTACGTCATTCGCATCATCCAGGTTACTTTGCAATTGCCGCATGTGTTCAGTGACGATCGCAGGCGGGCAAAGTTCGACGAAGAGAGTCGAGCCGATCCAAAGCACCGCCGCGTCGTCCAGCACGCCGATGACGGGAAGCGCGACGCCCGGCACGAGATCCACAGGGGAAATGAGATAGGCAAGCGAGGCAAGCGGCAACAGTTTCAGGAAGAGACTGACGCGGCTGTCCTTCATCAGCCGCCCGATGAGTTTGAGACGCAGGACGAAATCGCGCAACATGCCGCCCTGCGGCACCATCAATTGCCTGGGTTTCTTTTCAGCCATGAAAATCTCCTTGATCGGTTTGAAACGATTATAAAGGACTTCGGTTAATTTACGGAAAGAACGCCCCCCGGTTTCATTGTACAATATTCCCATGCCCTACTTGATTGACGGACACAACCTGATCCCAAAGCTCGGCTTGCGCCTGGATTCGATGGACGACGAGATGGAATTGATCGCTGTCCTTCAGGAATTCCACAGGCTGGAACGCAAACCGCTGGAGGTATATTTCGACGGCGCGCCCCCGCTTCATTCCGGAACGAGGAAACTGGGCGTTGTAACCGCGCATTTCATCCCGCTGGGAACGACCGCCGACGACGCCATCCGCAGGCGGTTGGGAAGAATGGGAAAAAGCGCGAAGAACTGGACGGTGGTCTCCTCCGACCGGCAGGTACAGGCGGATGCGCGCGCCGCGCAGGCGGAGGTCGTTTCGTCCGACGAGTTCGCGAAACGATTGAAACAGGCGCGCGACTCCGCGCCAAAACCCGCGCAGGAACGCCCGCTCTCGCAAGGGGAAGTGGACGAATGGTTGAAATTATTCGAACAAAAAAAGCAAAAGCCTGGAAATGGAAAAAAGTAAGTCGGATGTAATTGGACAATTTACATCAAATTTCTAATAGATATTTAATGTAACTTCTTTTGTTCAAGGGTATAGTGAAGTCACCGACACCTGCCCTCCCCTTTACTGGTATTAGGTGTCCCGACCGTCGTCTTGACCAGCATGTCCCCCCCATGCTGGCAGGGCGGCGGTTTTTTTTCCGGCGGCGTTACGCAGCGCCGCAAGATATTGAGATCCCATTAACGACCTTTAACCGATTCGCAACCTCCCGTGAAGGTTTGTGTAATGCGCTTCGCATACACTCAAGGCATCGAAGCCAGCTTATCGAAAGGAGGCGCCTTCCAAAAGAAGATAACGATGCCCACGCGCGAACCAAAACACAAACCATTCGAAGGAGATCGAAATGAAATACAAACTTTCCATGCTGCTGCTTGTCCTTGCGCTTGCATTGGCGTCCGTCTCGCCCGCCTACGCGGGACGCGGCAATGAAACGCCCGGCGTGATCTACGTCACCAGCCAGGGGCTGTACTACGAGACGTTTGCCACCGCCGACCCGCTTCCCATGCGGGGCCGCTTCCAGAAACTGGAGGTGGTCAACGGTCAGCCGCAAACCGAATTCGGTCCCGGCGATCCCGGTTATCTCGGCGGGCGCTGGTGGATGGACACCAACGGCAACGACGTGATGGACGCGGGCGATCACTTCTTCCTCTGTCCGCTCCTCGGGCCGGGGCGGAGTTCCCCGTAAAGGCTTCGCCTCCGCAGCCCCCAAGTCGCAACGATTTGGGGGCATTTTATTTTATGGGGCTATAATTCGGGCATGAGCACCGTCTATACCTTCGTGGCGTCGCCCGGGCACATTTACCCGGATCACCCTGAACGACCGGGGCGTTTGGATGTTTTGATATCGAAACTGGATTCATTCGAGGCGGAGGCGCTGGAGGGGAACCTCGCTTCGCGCGACCAGATCAGCCTGGTCCATCATCCCAAATTTGTTTCCACGCTGGAACAGATCTGCCGCGAAGAGGCGCCCGGCATCATTGACTACGCCCCCACCTACGTAACGCAAACGTCCTTCGACGACGCGCGGCGAGCGGCAGGCGGAGTCATTGCCTGCTCACGCGCGGTCCTGCACGGAGAGGCGCGCAACGCGTTCGCAATCGTCCGCCCGCCGGGGCATCACGCCGAGCCGGATCGAGCGATGGGGTTTTGCATCTTCAACAACGTCGCCATTGCGGCGCGTGACGCCCTGGCAAACGGATTGGAACGCGTCATGGTCATTGACTACGACGCGCATCACGGCAACGGCACGCAAGCCGCGTTCCTGAACGATGAACGCGTCGCGTTTTTGTCCGCGCATCAGTGGGGCATTTATCCCGGCACCGGCTGGATCACGGACGCGCCCGAGGCGCGCAAACGGATCGTGAACGCGCCATTGCCTGCCTATGCGGGAGACAAGGTTTATGAACAGGTCGCGGATCGAATCTTCGAGCCGTTCGTCGAGTCGTTCGAGCCGCAGATGATCTTCGTCTCGGTCGGTTTCGACGCGCATTGGAGCGACCCGATCACCATGCTTGGGCTGTCCACGCAGGGATATTTGACTCTGGCAAGGAAGGTTGTCGCATTGGCGGAGGAATATTGCGGCGGGAAGATCGTCTTCGTCCTCGAAGGCGGCTACGACCCGCTCAACGTGGCAAACGGGGCGGGGGCGGTCTTTGTCGCCGCGACAGGCAGAGGGGAGTCGGAGGCGGGCGATCCAGATCCGCACGAGGAGCCGGATTGCGAGGCGCGCATCGAGGAAATACGCGAATGGCACGGCTTCGCGTGATCCCTGAGAAATTGTCCGAAGACAAAACCAGGGAGGCTGGCGTGTACCCGGCGTCGAAATGACATCCGGCAGGGTTTTCAGGCGCTCTCTGAGGCAGTGGATGCGATAACAATTTTGAAATCCTATTTTTTCTTTCTTTGATATATCATTCAGGAAATCGAACAAGGAGCGATCATGGCACGCAGACGAACGCTTGGCTACATCGAAAACGAATGGACCTGCCCGAACTGTAATTCGCGCAACAGGGGCAGCGTGAGGACGTGCGAAAATTGCGGCGCGCCGCAGCCTGAAAACGTGAAGTTCGAACTTCCCTCGGAGCAGAAGTTCGTAAAAGATGAAGCTGCGATCAACGCGGCAAAAGCCGGGGCGGACATCCACTGCGGATTCTGCGGCACGCGCAACCCCGCCACTGCAACGACCTGCTCGCAATGCGGCGCGGACTTGAAGGAAGGCAAAGCGCGCCAGGCGGGTCAGGTCATGCAGGCGCCTCCTCCTCAGCCGAAAACGATCAAGTGTCAAAACTGTGGGACGGAAAATCCGGGTGGCAATTCCACCTGCTCGAACTGCGGCGCGGCGCTGCCGAGATCACAGGCGGCTCAGCCGGTTGCGCCAGAGGCGGGGACGATTAAACCCGCCGCGCAGAAGAAGCCCAATTGGTTGTTGATCGGCGGCATTCTGGGCGCGTTCGTCTTATGTTGCGTCGTGGTCGGTTTTCTGTTCCTCTTCCCCTCCAAAACGGTTCAAGCCACCGTGACCGACGTGCATTGGCAGACCAGCGTGCCGGTGCAGGAAATTCAGGAGGTCCGTTATACCGACGAGCGCGGCAGTCCGCCCTCCGAGGCGTACGACGTTTCGTGTCACGATGAAAGCAGGGAGGTGTGTGAAGAAAAGACGATTGACCGGGGCAACGGGTTCTCGGAGGTCGTGGAGGAATGTCATACCGAAACCGAACAGTATTGTTCCTATACAGTGGATGAGTGGCAAACCATCCAAACCTACACACTGGAAGGGGATGACCTGCAACCGGTCTATCAATCGCCGAACCTCTCCAGCGACCAGCGCATCGGGGACGAGACCGCAGAGTTCACGGTTATTTTTTCGACCGAAAACGGGACGGAAACCTATTCGCCGGGAACGCTCCCTGAATTCCAACAATTTTCGATCGGCAGCGCGTGGAATTTGAAGTTGAACCCGCTGGGCGGGGTGGTGAGCGTGGAGCCGTGAAATGACGAGAAACATGGAACAGGCACATCGCGCGTGAATCCGTTTTTCCAATTCCTGATCCGCAGGTTGTTTTTTGCGCTTGCGTCGCTGATCGTGGTCACGATGGTGTTGTATGGGGGCGTAATGCTGGCGCCGCCCGAAGCGCGGGCGCAACTTTACATACCCAAGGGCAAGGGAGGCGAAAGGGTTTCCGAAAACTATATCGCCAGCATCATCAAAACGCACCATTTGGACGAGCCGTATCTCGTTCAGTATGGATACTGGGTAAGATCGCTGCTGAAGGGAACCTGGGGGTACAGCCCGACGCTCGGGGAGAATGTCCTCGATGCGCTCCTGCGCCGCACGCCGCCCACCCTCGAACTCACCCTATACTCCCTGCTGGTGTTCGTCCCGCTGGGATTGGCAGGCGGTTTGATCGCCGGTTGGAGGCCGCGGAGCGGTTTCGACCGCGTCTTTCGCTCCCTGGCTTATGTCAGCGCTTCGATGCCCCCGTTCATTCTCTCCCTGCTTTTGTTGTCCCTGTTCTACGTCAGATTGAACTGGTTCGCGCCGGGCAGGCTGGACATTCTTCTCGAACTGAATATGGCAAGGGACGGGTATCGCGCCTACACCAACCTCCTGACGATTGACAGCCTGTTGAACGGCCGCTTCGACATTTTTTGGAACGCCCTGCGACATCTCGCCATGCCCGTAATGACGCTGGTCATTTTTCACTGGGCGACCCTGGGACGGATCACCCGCGCAATGGTCATCGGCGAGCGCCGAAAGGAATACCTGATCGCCGCAAAAGGCAGGGGCATTTCGGAACGCAAAGTGATCTGGAAACACGCCCTGCGAAGCATCCTGGCGCCCTCCCTTACGGGAATAGCCCTGTCTGCCGCGAGCATCGTCACAGGCGTAATGGTCGTCGAAGTCATCTTCTCGATCCATGGCGTCTCGTTTGTGATCGTCCAGGCAATGAGCAGCCAGCCGGACGCGCCAGCCGCGCTCGGTTTCGCCGTTTACAGCGTCATCATGGTCATCGCCCTGATGTTCTTCCTGGACGCGCTTCAGGCACTCTTCGATCCGCGCGTGCGCGAGGAGGTGCTGAAGTCATGAGATTCCTCCGCCGGTATCTTTCCCGCTGGCAGAACTGGATCGGCTTGCTCCTGGCGTTATCCTTTACCGCCATTGCGGTCGCCGCGCCCCTCCTCTCTCCGCAGGATGAGAAGAACCCCGGTCCGTTCAAGGTTGTCGGGCGCTCGACGGACATCACTCCGCGCCCTCCGGGCGAAAATCCCGAAGCCATTCTCGGGACGCTCCCCGGTCAATACGACGTATTCCACACGTTGATCTGGGGCGCCAGGGATGCCATGCGGTTCGGTTTATCGGTTGCCGTCATCGCTTTTATTTTCGGCATATTCTTCGGCGCGGTTGCGGGATACGCCGGCGGCGCGCTGAATGCCGTGATGATGCGGATCGCCGATGCCTTTCTCACATTTCCGCCCCTGGCTGGGGTCGTGTTTTTCCAGCAACTGGTCGCGATCTCGATCACCGCGTTGGGAGGGATGTATTACTTCAACACCCAATTTTATGGAAAGCTCGTCATCGTCGAGGGAACGCCCCCGCCCGCAGTGACATTTCTGAGCCGCATGGACCCGGTTCTGATCAGCCTGATCCTGTTTTCGTGGATGCCGTACGCGCGCCTCGTCAACACGATCGTCATCACGCTCAAGCAAATGGATTTCATACAGGCAGCCCGCGCCCTGGGCAGCGGCTCGTTCTGGGTCATACGCAAACATCTGCTGCCCAATTCCATCTCCCCGGCAATCGCCCTTGCCGCCCGCGACGTGGGGAACGCGGTCATCCTGCAAGCCACGATCACCTTCATTGGCATGGGCGGCGCGTCTCCCTGGGGAACCCTGCTCGCCATGGGAAGGAATTGGATCATGGGCAGCCGCGCCGATCTCTTCGGTTTTTGGTGGGTCTATGCGCCGATCACGGTCGTCATCATTCTGTTTGGAATTACGTGGAATCTGATCGGCGACGGGATGAGCGACACGCTTGCAGCCACGTCAATCCACGTGGAATGAATCCCGCCATCGCGCAAAACGATGAGCGGGAATCATAAACGCCGAGTGAATGGATCAACCCTCCGCTCGATGTTTCAGGGGATGACAATCCAAACGACTTTTCCTCCCACCGCGCAATCTCGGTTCACGCGCCCCGGAGCCTGGTCCTGTTTCAAGCCGCCTTCTTCTCCATCCAAGCCGCGCCCAACAGCAGGAGCCCGGAGAGCATCAGCGGGGCAATGATGATCAGAAACGGAGCCAGCCATTCGGGTCCGCGGAGCGCATCGGCGAAGGTCTGCAACGCGAGGAATCCCAAAACGAGAAGGAGGATCCCACCCCACAACGGACGTTTCCATCCCAGCCACATCAACAGGAGGATCGGTATCAACTGGATCAGGTGTCCAAGTCCGCTCCAGTCGCCTCCAGCGGTTTCGCCGATCAGGAACAACAACAAGACGGCGCTGGTTAGCCCCGGAAATATCAGCGCGACGATCTTCAAGCCTTTGACATTTTTCATGGTTTATCATCCTCCGCGATTCGATCCTGTCTCATCCATAAACAAGGGCGGACGTAAGAGAGCGTCCGCTACGCGTTGTGTAGAGGCGCGGACTTACGTTTCATTTTGGAACGGTCATTTCGGCGGGGAGATCTCGAACGCGGCAACCAGTGTGTTTTGATCCCAGGCATTCGGATCCACTGAAACGATCTGGAGAACAAAATATTGCGCCGGGTCGGGGTCGCCGTCCTTGTTGAAATTGAACGTCCCCGTGATGCCCTGGTAATCCCGAAGCGCGCGAATGGCATTGGCGACCTCGGCGCGCGTGGGGATCTCTCCGCCTTTGGCTTTGGAGGCTTCTTCGATGGCTTTCAGGCAAACCCCAGCCGCATCGTAGGCTTGGACGGCAAACATCTGCGGCGGCGCGTTGTAAAGCGTCTCGAATTGCTCCACGAAACCGGCGGCATCGGGATAACCGCTCGCAGGGAGGATGGTGTTTGTGTAGTATGCGCCTCCGCCCTCGATCAGCAACGGACCCGCAAATTCCAGCAGGGAGGGAGTATCGAGACCGCTCATTCCCAGTAAAGCGCCGGTGTATCCCGCGGCGCGCGCTTCCCTGAAGAAAGTGCCTGCCTGCCCGACATTGAGCGTGCTGAAATACACCAGGTCGGCGTTGCTCGATATTACACGGTCAATGAGTTTGTCGAAATCCTTTACCGCGTCCGTTGACATATCGCCCACAACGGTCACACCGAGGCGACCCAATTCGTTCTTGAAACTTCCGGCGATAAACCTGCCCAGGTCGGAGTTTTCGCTGATGATGAAAACGCCGGTATAACCCCGGTCTTTGACAAATTGCGCCCCAGCCATGCCCTCGGCGTCATTACGTCCCAGGACGCGATTGAATTCAAGGTATCCGCTTTCAACCACGAATGCGGCGGTCGCAGAGGGGGAAACGAAAGGCAAGCCTTCCCGATGATAGATCTCTTTTGCCTGATTCAGAACGCGTGAAGAGAAGGGTCCCACCACGCATAATACTTCCGGGTCGGCGGCGATCTGCTTTGCGGCATCCACCGCCGCGCTTAGATCGTTCCGGTCGTCATAGGGCGCAAGTTCCACCTTATATCCCAATTCCATCAACGGGTCAGCCAACTGCCCGACCGCCAGTTCCGCGCCGCGCATGATGTCCGTGCCCACATCCGCCAATTGAACCGACAACGGACTTTGACTGGCGATCTTGATGGTTGCCTTCGGAACGAAGGGCGTCGGCGTGTCGGTTGGGATGGGGGTATCTGTCGGGATCGGCGTATCAGTTGGCGGCTTGGTCGGAGGCGCAGTGGGTTGGGCGAATGTCCCCGAGGGAGTCGCGGGAATCTCCGTCGCCCCTGATCC
>JAANMT010000860.1_pt1 | contig 32222 bp, 21 predicted proteins | sample 7279711 | NCBI WGS metagenome assembly JAANMT01 (sample SAMN14094538, study PRJNA606508) | bioreactor metagenome | isolation source: A lab-scale SPAN reactor treating ammonium-rich wastewater day 1 | place: Ireland: Galway | collected 2017-01-16 | reverse complement strand
CTTCGGTAATGCCTAACATCTCACGTAGAAAATCTATAAATTCCATTTCCAACTTTCTCCCTGTAAATTTACTCCATTAAAAATTTAGTATAACCTTTTAAATTAAAGTTAATGTTGGAACGAGATGATTAGGGTTACCGATACCCCTTGGCAAATTGGCGGCGAGCTTGAGTTTTAGTGTTTCTATTTTATGATGCTCGTCGACCAATACGTTCAGCAGGCGTTTGCCGGCTTAAGTTTTAGTGTTTCTATTTTATGCAAATCTGTTCGGACCGCCTTGGGCAACACCTTGTTGCTGGTCGGTTGTTTATATTCTCTGATTTTTTTCGCTTTTTTGTGCAGGAATGTTAAGTGGTATTCAATCTTCAATGAATTAGTTCGTTCCATTCGTCAAGTGCCGTATATTGGCTTATCGCTTCAGATACCTGTGGAATAAGTTGTCATTTTTTTTTTGTAAGATTTAACATTCTTACGGAGGTACAACTTACATCTCCGTTCAGCTGTGTCTTTCTGTAGGCAATAACTTGTAATTGCAAACAAATGAAGATATAATCTTTATTCTATCGCTCTTTCTCTGTTTTTTCTTGAATTCGGAATTTTTGTTTCTGAGAGTTGCCAATTAAACTCATAAGAAATACTATTCCTAATATCCTTGCGTTGCTATCGGTCATACGGGCTTGAACTGCTCAAAAGCTTGGAAACAGTCTTTACAATAATGCATAGAACGGCATAGCGTAGGTCCGAAAGGCGTTTGCATTTCCGTGTTGTTGCTGTTGCAATACGGGCATACAGCCCGCTCTAAGACCTCGAGTTCAAGTACCATATCGTATCGCGGCGGCGGTGCAAGCCCGAATTTTTTCAACGCGGCGCGGCCATTATCCGTAATACGATTTGTGTCCCACGGAACGTCGAGATTAACTTCGACCTCAACCGATTCGGGATTCATCTCGGCTATGCGCAGTTCTACATCTTTGCGCATAACTTCAATAGCCGGACAGCCCACAAAAGTAGGTGTCATACTTACTTTAATATGACCGTTTTCCACTTTGACATTAGTTATAATTCCCATATCTACAATAGATAAAGTAGGAATTTCCGGATCTTTTACGTCGTGCAGGGCGCACCACACATCTTCGGGCGAAATCATAGCGATAAGCTCCTTATTATATGGCAATTTTCTCAAATTTGCGGTATTTTCGCCGAATCGCCAATAATTTATCGCATTTTTGCATTGTAAACAGACTTGCTCGGCAACAATGGCAGTATAGTGCAACGGATATTCATTGAAGAAATCGCTTCGAAATCGAAAGAAAAAACTTTTGCGGCATCAACTTCGACATTGTTTTCGGCATTGGTTAAAGTACCGATTACGCCGAAAAATAAGCTGTAGATTAGCGATAAACGGAGGCTTAATATAAATTTTGGTGCTATGCAGCACCGTATAATTCGCCTTTTCATCTTTTCTATACAGAGTTTTGTACAATAACACAATATATCATTTTACATGGTGCAGAATCTTGGTGGAACGCCAATAAAAAGTGATTTTTTCGGCGGCAAATATGCCCGCTGGATTATTCTTGGAATTTTCCTTGCTACTACGCTGATTTTTTTTAGCGATATCCTTTTCGGGAAAAAATTTCTGTGGGACGACGTAATAGAATATACTTATCCTCTTGCCACGTTTGCCGCTCGTTCTACCGCTTCCGGTCAAATTCCGCATTGGAATCCCTATACATTTTCGGGGATGCCGTTTGCCGCCGACTTTCAGGCACAGTATTTTTATCCGCCGCATTTTCTGTTGCCATTATTTTTGAAAGCCGACGGTTCGCTTCCTGTTAAAGCGATAGAATGGGTAATCTTACTGCATTTCGCATTGGCGCAATGGGCTATGTTCAGATTCTGCCGATCGCGGGGAATATCCGGCTGGGGATCTTTAATTGCCGCTGTTTCGTATGCGTTTTGCGGCTCGTTGGCGGTTAAAACCATACATCCTATGGTGGCGTATCAGTTGGCATATTTTCCGCTGATTCTGACGTATTTTCACGAAGCGGTTTTTATGCGCCGATGGCGAAGCGTTTTATACACCGGATTATTTCTCGGTCTGGCAATTATCAGCGGACATCCGCAAACAAGTTTATATATTCTTATATTCTTGGCCGGTTACGCGCTATGGACATCGGCAACGGCTTTATTCTCAAAGGAATTAGGTGTAAAAGATTTAGGTTTTGCCGCGATTAGAGCTGCCGTGCCCGTAGTAATTGCCATAGGACTTGTTGCAATTCAATTCTTTCCTGCAAAAGAATTAGCCTCGCTTTCGGAACGCAACGAAATTACTTATGAAAAATCTGCCGACGGTTCTATGCAATCCAAGCAATGGCTGACTGCTGTTGTTCCGAATTTATTCGGCGCAGTGTTTCCGTCAAACCCTAAAATGCAATTTGCTTTGCCGGCAACCGATGATACTCCGGAAAAACCGCATTACGAGCAAACGCATTTTTATTGGGATACCGCGTTTTATTTTGGAATTGTTGCTTTAATGTTCGGCCTGTACGGTGCGGCACGGCGGTGGAATACGCCTTTGGGAGGCTATTTGCTGGCGATAAGCGGTTTCGCGCTTCTATACGGATTAGGCAAAAACGGATTTTTGCACGAAATGCTGTACGGCGTTCCTGTGTTCGGCTCTTTTCGCAACCCGGGGCGAATGATGTTTTACGTGGGATTTGCGTTCAGTTATTTTGCCGGTATCGGCTTTGATTCGCTTTTACTTAATCGTAAAAATCCGCGAGAGCTGAAGATATTTTTATTAGTCGTTACAGTGCCTTTGCTGTTGGCCGTACTTGCGGCTGCCGGAACACTTGCTGATATGACCGGCGTACCCGAAATAATTTCGGCCGGCTCTGTCGGAGCAACGGCATTGATATTGGCTATGCTTGCAATTGGTGCGGGCTTGCTGATGCACCGCGGAATATTGTCGCCTGCGGCTGCGGGAATTTTGCTCGCGGCTACGGCATTCATTGACTTAACGCTGGCTTATGCACCGTTCAGCAAAGGAGCGCAAAATCCGGCCGATATGTATAGAATTGACCCGGCTCTTAAGGAGCATTTTCAAGCGAAAGACATTAATAATCTGTTTCGCGTATCAATTCGCAATAACTATGGCATGGCAATGCCGCGCAATCAAGGACCGCTTGACCAAATTATGCTTTTTGAGGGGTATAATCCTATCTTGTTGCAACGTCGCAGCCCGCCGGCTGCCACACCGGAAGAAGTAATGGATTTATTGAATATCCGCTATATTCTGCAATTTGACCCGGCTACGGGGCAGAACGGGTTTGCGGAGCGTCCTTCGTGCCTGCCTCGCGCTCGTTTAACGTATCAGACGGTTGTTACTTCTCCGGAAAATGTAGAAAACCGAATGAAGCAAGGCGGTATTGATTATCGCCAAATCGCAGTACTCGAAGAGCAACCGGAAATTGATTTGCCGAATGTAAAGCCCGAGGAAATTCCGCATAGTATAAATTGCGTCCGCTATACAAACAATGTTATGGAATATAGCGTAACAACCGATAAGCCGGGCATACTTTGCCTAAGTGAAATTTGGTATCCGTCTTGGAAAGCAGAAATAGACGGGAAACCGGCTAAAATGCTCAGGGCTAATTATTCTCTGCGTGCGATAGCCGTTCCGGCCGGAACACACAGCGTTGTTTTACGATATGATTCGGCATTATTTACCGCCGGAATTTGGACGACTACATTCACACTTGTCGCTGTTTTTGCCGGATTATTCTTTGACAGCCGCCGAAAAAGAACAGATGTATCGCGTTAAGGTTGTGCATTAGGCGGTCAATCGTTATTTTTGAAGCATTGCAGAGCAAAATCGTCGGTTTATCTATTTATTTACGCATAGGGTAATGGCGACTCCCGAAATCATAAGGAAAATAACGACTGCGCAGGACTTTGCCACGTTGCCGGTAGTTGCAGGAAAAGTCCTGACACTATTGAGCGACGACGAGTCGAACGTCAAAGAAATTGCCGCGGTGATAGAAACAGACACTTCGCTGACGCTGAAAATCCTTCAGGTGGCAAATTCGCCTTTGTACGCATTGCGCCAGCCGGTTGCTTCTGTGATGCAGGCTATTCTTGCGCTTGGAGTAAGCCGCGTTACGAATATAGTCCTCAGTGTTTCAATCTTCAGTAAATATCTGATGCTGGCGCGTAACGTGAACCCTGCATTTATGGAGCGTTATTGGCTTCATTCGTCGTCGGTGGGAATGGTGGCGCGAGTGCTTGCCGCAAAAATAGGACGCTCGTTCAAGGATACAGAGTTTCTGGCAGGCTTGTTGCACGATACCGGCAAAATGGCCATGATGCAGTTCGAGCCGGAGCTTTTTACCGAGAGCGTAAATATGGCTGCAATGCGCCAAAAATCCGACATTGAAATTGAACAAGAAATTTTCGACGCAGACCATTGTATTATAGGTGCGACTATTACGCAAATGTGGCGTTTGCCGCAGGAATACAGAATCGTTACCGAATATCATCACACGCCTGATCTTGCACCCAATCATCGCGAACTTACCGCTGTGGTGCGTGTGGCTGATATGCTCTGTGAAATTTGGGGTGCGAACTTCTATGAAAATATTACCGAGCTTGACCTTGCGTCTACGTCGGCATGGCAGATTTTATGCTCATCATTTCCTAAATTAAAAGATCTTGACGTAGAGAAATTCACTTTTGAATTGGAAACAGAGTTCCGCGACGCAGCCGATTTTCTGCAACTGATGGTGAAATAATTACTTGTTGCCGTCGGTACAATTCCAATATTTGACAGAAAACTAATCTAAGAGAGCTGCGCATGCCTCGTATACTTCGTCGGACGATATGCGGCGTATGCACATAAACTCATCGTCGCCTGTCCATTTGCAACTTGCAGGACGAGGCGAGAAATAAAAACAAGGGCTGCAAGGTAAATCATGGCGAACTACTATAGCACGTTTGCACCATGGGCGCGTATGAATATGGCTTGTATATCCAAAAATAGCCACAGTTGGAAGGTCTAATGCCGCCGCCACATGCATCAAACCGGAATCGTTGGAAATAAATAATTTGCAACGTTGCATAAGTGCCGTTGCCATAAGAAAATTCGGTGTCTGCGCCACAATTGCCGCTCCGCCGGCCATATCTGCTATGTAACGGTTTAATTCTTCTTCGTCCGGCCCGCCAAAAAGTAAAATACGTGCATCGCGCTCTTTGGACAGTCGCCTCACAATATCCGCGTATCCTTTTGCACTCCATCGCTTGTTTATTTGATTTTTGAATGTAGCCGAACCCGCGTGCATACCGACGATAAATGTATTGCTGTCTATGTCGTGTTCTGCCAACCATGTGCTTGCGGTTGCCTGCGCCGGCTGCGGAACTGATATTTCCAATACGGGGTCATCGGGAACAAGCGCACCAAGCAACCCGGCAAGCCTTAGATTTTCTTCTACATTGTGCAAATCGTCGTCTTCCGTTATGCGGGCATTGTTCAGTATATTCAGCGAGCGCGTATTAACGTGCAGATAATCATGGCCAAGCCGTGTTTTCGCTCCTGCAAGCCGGCTGATTACATTATACGGCCAGCGATTGGCCGGAAATATCATGAAAGAAACATCATAGCGTTTTTTTCTTAACGACAATATGAATTTAAGCGAGGCTAACGGATTTTCTTTAAGAAAATTCCAAAACAGCACGTTGTCTATGGCTGTGTTTTCGCGGTATATTTCGGCAACCGGCCGGAACATTGTAAGCAGTTCAATACGTGCGTCGGGAAATTTGTTGCGCAATGCGCACAATGCCGGCGAAGCCATAAGTGCATCGCCGATACCCGATAAAGCGAATACTAAAATAGAGCGTGGAATTATATGCGGTGTTGCCGCCGTTTTCGATATATTTTGCGGTGAGGTCAAAGTGTAAATCGTGCAATATAGCGTTGCATATCAAATTTTTCCGCGTATGATACCGAAGTTCTGACGCGGGTTCTTTTCAGAATAAGACGATTTACCCGCACAAGGTCGTGTATTTCACAGATGCTCGTTACGATTGACGCAAAACTATTGCTGTCGCGCCCGCCAATCTGATACTTGTTGTTGAGATAAATGGCATATTGAATAGCTTCGTCGGGAGAAATAGACCAATCGAAAATTTTTCTTACCCAATATTTCCGTAAATAGCCTTGCATAAAACCGGTTGTAATCATCTCGATTTGTGTGGCATTCCAAAGTTTATCGTGAGTTTCAGCATGCTCAAAATCTCTGAGAGAATAAATATAACGGCGGCACCCGGCACGGCGTTTGGCAAGTAATTCCAAAGTTCTTTCGGAGAATATGTCCGTCAAGTCATAATTGGGATTGTAGAAGCAAAAGTTATCGGCAAATTCTCGGCGCATAATAATATTGTTCAAGAATCTGCTTTTCGCATTTTGCGGTGCGTCGGCCGCCAAAATGTAAAGAGCAATGCGTTGCGCCGAAATCTGCCCGAAATGAAGATAGGGTGAAAGATGCGACTGTATATTCGCGTTCGGGTCGCTGTATTGCGTATGATAATAATTTAGCCGCTCGTGAATAAACGTATGTAAAACCCGCTTTGCCGAAGCCGGGCCGGCTGTAATTCCGGAAATTGTTCCCACGGACGAATCTCTCCATAAGGAAGCCCGTATGAAATCCCAATTATTATGCTTCGTATTATTCAAATCGCCGAACGGATGGCGGGTTGTCGGCGGAATATTCGTTAAAAACTCGGGTAAAAAATTATGGATTTTGCGGTGGAACGTGAAAATGTCAGGTTCAGGTTCTTGCGAAACAATATTGTATGGAACTATGTTGCGTGCATCTACTCGAAAAATCGGAATATTTATTGCTCTTGAAATATTGTATTGCCAGATAAGTTTTGTTCGCAGAGGGTCGAAGTCACATACAAGTGCGGAGCAAGCGATATTTTCCAAAAAAGGCGGCAATACGTTTTCGGGCTTGCCCAAAAGAATTGTCAAGCCTATATTCAAAGCGGCAAATTCTGCTTCAATTTCACGCAATCCGTCAAACATAAATTCATATTGGCGTACAGTTCCTCCGAGTAAGTTGTTTTGCAGGCAAAATACCGCCCGTAAAGGAGTGCGTAGTTCGATGGCGATAGATTGTGCATACAGCAATGCCCAATTGTCTTGTGTGCGTTGCTCGCGGCTCATCCAATAAACCACGGCTCCGCCACCGGCTTGCCCGTCGTGCAGTTTCTCTATGCGTTTAGGATTAATCGAACGCTTATGACCGGCCGAAAGATTCGGATTGATTGGTATTGCCATAGCCGCTGCGTAAAAATTAAATCCGCTTTTTATTATGCAAACAGAAGGCTGATTTGCAAACGCCTTCTACTCGCTTGGAAATAGGGCTGGGAATGTATAGCTACGGGCGACCCACCGTTATTCGACGAATCGCCCGTATATTATACGAATTTTCTATAGAATCATTTTTTGCATCGCTTATTGCTTCAAAATTGTCCGCATAGTTGAACCGGAAACCGTTTTTGCCGTAAGCAAGTACGCACCTTGCGGTAAATTTTCGAGGGAAATAGTCTGCGGAACATTTGTCGGTATTTCGCAACGTAAAATTTCTTTTCCTAAAATATCGGTCAGAATGACGGTGGCCGATATATCGCTCGAAGTTATCAGCCCTATTTGTACATTGTCGTATGCGGGATTCGGTTGCATCAGTAAATTACCGGCCGCATCGGACGATTCCTCAACTCCGGTGGCAGAGCCAATGTCAAAAGCAAATGCACCGGGCGATACGCCTACTTCGAAAGAATCTACGGCTTTTGCGAAAAAGTCGTAAACAAAGACCTTACCGTAGGTTGTATAATCGGTTTCGCTAAGATAGATATGAGCGTTTACGGGGTCTACGCCTATGCCGTAAAGTGTTTTGCCGACCATAAGCGAGTCCCAAATTGTTTTGCCGCTTGTACTATAAACGCCGATATAGTCTTGTCCGTTAGTCTGAAAATAGATGTTGTTCAGGTAATACATTGCTCCGGCGCATGATGACGGGCGATGCAGCAGGTCGGAAGTTGTTGCTGCTGTAGAAGCATTATACGACGATACAGAAGCATTCTTAAAATCCAAAGTATTTACTGTATAAACCGTATTTTTTACCGGCTCGATTTCAACGGTTTCAGGATTCAGTCCGTCGGGGCCTAAGTCTATTTCTTCTCGTAAAGATTTATTCTCCAAGTCAATAACGGCGAGTTTGCCTACGGTGCCGAAGCCGTTTACGGCCACATACGCCATATTGTTCATTACTTTTACTTCGGCCGAGCGTTCGCTGACCGCCGGTAACTCGTAGATTAAGTTCAATGTATTTTTGTCGTAGACTTGGAAATAAGACGGTAACGGCGCCATATCCCCGCGTGTAACAAGTATTTGGTTCTGCCACAAAGCAATCTCGCGTATGCCTGCAATGGTTTGTTCGGCAATCCGCTGTTTCGTTTCAAGATCGTATTTGATAAGCTTTGAGTCGGCCGCCACATAAATATATTTATTGTCGGTAATTACATCGCTGGCAAATTTCAAATTAAGGGTGTCGAAATTTTTATATATGCGCGTGGCGGGGTCATAGCTGCCCACAGTTACGGGGCCGCCGAATTTACCTTCATTCAAGATTATGACTTGGCGCAGAATTTGTTGCGCCGACAGTTGCATAAATGCGGCTGCGACAAGTGCCATGACAGCAAGGGATATTTTCATCGGATTTACAATACGGTAAGTAATACAAAGAGGTTGATGCGGTATGTCCGGCAACTCGTTCAGACTAAAAAAATCCGCAAAATTTACCGCGAAACTATATTATTTGATTTAGTTTTCCAAATTATACGTTGGTCAGAATGCATTGTCGAATTTATCGGCGATTGCGTAACTTTACACCTAACAATTATAATCCGGCTATTGCAATTATCATAAAAACTGTAGTTTTGTTACAAGTTATTCATTTCATTATAGGATTGATACCGGAACTTTATATGGATATTCGCAGCTATCTATGGATATTTTCATCAATATGGCTGGCTGTTGTCGGCGGTGGAATGTTTGGGCTGGCTGCTTACAATGCAAAGCCGTCGAGCGATACGGTGATACTCGTTAATGATTCAGCATTTGTATCGGCAGGCGACTCCTGTACTGCCCGAATACTTAATGTGCTGCTGTTCTTGCATCCGCGTTGCCCTTGCTCACGTGCTGCCATAAGCGAATTGGAACGAACGTTGCGAATGCCGCATGATTCGGTTGATATTAAAGCGATATTTTTCAAGCCTGCAACCGCGCCTGATTCATGGGTACGGCACGGCACGTGGAATTTATGCGGAGAAATACGCGGAGTTCGGCGAATTATTGATGCTGACGGGTATATTGCACGGCGATACGGCGTTCTTACCTCCGGACATATTCTGGCATACTCGCAAGGCAAGCTTTTATTTAGCGGCGGCATAACGGAATCGCGAGGCCATGAGGGCGATAATCCCGCACGTCGTTCATTTGGCCGAATAATACAAGGCGATAGAAGCGGTTGCGAACAAATGCCGATTTTCGGTTGTTCATTATTTTCCGAATGTAGGGAGTAAAGCATGAGCGATAGTTACAAAAACTCAGAAATCTCGGCGACAATTAATGCCGAATTACGTAAAAATTACGCCCATACCGACAAGATGTTTGGTTATCTATTGGTAATCCAATGGCTTGTATCGCTCGGCATTGCGTTTATAATTTCGCCGCAAACCTGGACCGGGGCTATGAGTGCCACGCATATTCATGTTTGGGCTGCACTTGGAATTGGCGGAGTAATAACCTTGTTCCCGCTATTTCTGATTAGAAAATATAGCGGCGAAACTGTTACGCGCCATGTTGTCGGTGCGGCGCAAGTATTATTTAGTGCATTGTTGATACATTTAACCGGCGGACGCATAGAAACACATTTTCATATTTTTGCTTCGCTGGCATTTTTAGCGTTCTACCGCGACTGGAAAGTGATAATTACGGCTACAGTTATTGTGGCGGCAGACCATTTTTTACGCTGGCTTTATTTTCCGATGTCGGTGTTCGGTGTGGATACGGCCAGTATCTGGCGCGTGGTGGAACACGCCGGCTGGGTCGTGTTTGAGGATGTTATATTGATATATTCCTGTATCAGCGGTGCGCGTCAAGCGGAACAATTACACGAAGCCCGTGCAGTTGCAACGCAAGCCATTGCAGAGGAAAAGGAACTTGAACACAAGCAGAACGAAAGGTTGTCGGGAAGTATTACAGCCATGCTTTCGATTATGGAACGCATATCTGCGGGAGATATGTCGGGGCGGCTTGCAGTAGACGGCGACGATGCAATAGGCAGACTTTCGGAAGGATTGAATAGGCTTACCGAAAATCTTCAATCTCTTTTCGGCGATATTACCAATGCGATAGACAGTATAGCGGAAGCATCGGGTATTATACGAGAAAATGCGGCCGAGATAGCACGCGGCATGGAGCAACAGTCGCTTCAGATATTCGGCGTATCGAGTGCTATACAAGAAATGGATTCAGCCATTACCAATAGTATGCAAACTGCCAATCGCGCTAATGCCGAGGCATCGGCGGCTTGCCAAGATGTGGAGAATGTTGGCGGAGTTGTGCACAAAACCATTGAAACGATGAATACTATTTCTCAAATTGTAGTGGCATCGTCGCAAAAAGTGGAACAACTTGGTGCATCAAGCGAGCAAATCGGTGAAGTTATTCAAGTTATTGAGGATATTGCAGACCAGACCAATCTGCTTGCACTTAATGCGGCTATCGAAGCGGCGCGTGCCGGCGAGCAGGGCAGAGGGTTTGCCGTAGTAGCAGACGAAGTGCGAAAATTAGCCGAACGCACCCGTGTAGCCACCAAAGAAACTTCCGGAATTATAGGCAAAATCCAACGGGAAACCGGCCTTGCGGTCGAATCTATTTGTGCAGGATCCAAACAAGTGGAACATGGCCGCGCCGCCGCCGCACACGCCGCCGATGCTATAGGGCATATTATCGGAAGAGTACGATCCACCAGCGAATTGATGCAACAAATAGCCGCCGCAAGTGCCGAACAAACTGCGGTTAGCAACGAAATATCACGCGAAGTGCAGGGTGCCTCGGATATAACGTCGGGCTCGGTGCAATCCATAGAAGATGTAGTAGGAAAAGTCGATAATTTAGCGCAACAAATGACGCTTTTGCAACAAGCCATGGCGCGGTTTACAGGTTCGGCCGATAACTTGCCGCATCAATTGTCGCAATAAATGCCTAAGCCGTATCTGCTAAAAATAAATTTTATTCGCCGAAAAATATGCCGAAAAAAGAAACGATTCGCCTTCAAGCAGAGAGAACCGAGTTTTTTTTCAATCGCGAGCTAAGCTGGCTGCAATTCAACGTCCGCGTTCTCGAAGAGGCCGCCGATATGCGGCATCCATTACTTGAACGGCTTAAGTTTATCATCATATTCGGCACGAATCTCGACGAATTTTTCATGATTCGAATTGCCGCGCTGAAAGAGCAAATAGAAACCGACGTAGTGGAAGCCGCGGCCGACGGAATGTCGCCAAGCCGTCAATTAGCCGAAATACGCCGGCAACTTTTGCCCGCTATCGAGAAGCAAACAGAATTGTTAATGAACGATGTTTTGCCCAAACTGCGCGACAAAGGCGTAATAATTGATAACTATGGGGCACTTGCGCAAGATGAAAAAGAAATTATGCGTAAATATTTCGTCGAAGATGTATTGCCGCTTCTAACACCGCTCGCACTAGACACTGCGCATCCGTTCCCGCGCTTACTGAACCGCTCGTTGAATATAGCATTCGTTCTGCGCGATACCGCACGCGAGCAACAACGCAAAATAGCCGTTCTGCAAGTGCCGTCGGCATTGCAAAGATTTGTTCGTCTTAAAAACAACAGCGGTGAATATCGTTTCGTACTGCTTGAGCAAGTTGTTCAAAGCCATTCGCAGATTCTTTTTGCAGGCTACGAAGTGGAAGCCTCGCATATATTTCGCGTTACCCGCGATGCCGATATTGAAATTGCCGAAGACGAGGCGGACGACCTGATTACGGAAATGGCCGAGCAAGTTCGTCAGCGTCGCTGGGGCTATGCCGCAGTCCGGCTTGAAGTCGAGGCGAATATGCCTAATTATATTATGCAGCTGCTAGCTCATTCGCTTGAACTCGACGCAAATGATGTGTACGTGATAGCACGCCCGCTGAATTTGGACGACTTCATGGATTTGATGAAACTTGATGAGCGCGAACTTAAATATCCGCCGTTTAACTCACGCAAAATACCCGAACTGCTCGGCGATTCGGCTGGAGTATTCGATGCCATACGCAAACACGATATTATGACGCATCATCCGTTCGATTCATTCTCTAACAGCGTTGTAAAATTTCTGCAAGCTGCCGCAGATGACCCGCATGTTATAGCAGTTAAAATAACTCTTTACCGTGCCGGAGGTTCTTCGCCGGTAGTAGAAACGCTAAAACGCGCCGCCGAAAACGGCAAACAAGTTACGGCATTCGTCGAATTAAAAGCCAGGTTTGATGAAGAGAACAATATTATTTGGGCACGAGAACTGGAGCATGCCGGAGCGCACGTGGTCTATGGTGTGGTCGGACTTAAAACTCACTGTAAAATCGCTTTGGTGGCGCGAAAAGAACGCGGTATCCTACGAACGTATTCGCATATCGGTACAGGTAATTACAACCTTGCGTCTTCCCGCGTTTATACCGACATAGGCTATTTTACCGCACGAGAAGAATTTGCAACAGACGGAATACACCTTTTCAATATGCTTACCGGCTATTCCAAACACGAAGAATGGAAAGTGTTTGCCGTGGCTCCGCTCAACTTAAAACGACGGATTTTGGATATGATAGAGCGCGAAGCCGATATTGGCAATGCGGAATGTCCCGGATCCATAACGGCGAAAATGAATGGTTTGGTTGATGCGGACATTATAGTTGCTCTCTATCGTGCTTCGCAGAAAGGAGTGAGAATACGTTTAATAGTTCGCGGTATTTGCTGCCTGCGCCCCGGAATTGCAGGCCTAAGCGAAAATATCGAAGTTCGCAGCATCTTGGGACGTTTCCTCGAACATAGCCGCATATTCTGTTTCGGAAACGGCTGTGCGCCGGAATATTATCTTTCGAGTGCGGACTGGATGCCGCGCAATTTTGAACGGCGTGTGGAAATCCTTGCTCCTGTCCGCGATGCTAAAAGCAAAGCAAAATTAGCCGATATACTCGAAATTTACTGGCGTGATAACGTAAAAGCACGACGCTTGCAACCCGACGGAACATATAGTTTCCCGGAAACCGACGAGAGCGAGCCGTTCGAAGCACAACGCTGTTTATTGACCGGAGCCGGCATTCCGGCGGATATGCGGACAAAGAAAATACGATAAAGCCGAGAAAGTATAAAAGCAAAACTCTCGATAAACTGATGCAACAGATTCTTAAATCTATGTTTAATAAAACGCTTTTAGCATTGATTTTACAAGATTAACGCTTTTTGCATAAAGTTGGAATCTATTGCTTATTTGAAATATGTACAGCATTAATTATAAAAAACGCACCGCTTACAAATATTGCAAACGGTGCGGAATTTTATATCGGATAAGGAAGTATTAGCGACGCGGAGGCCGGCGTTCGTCGCGGCGTGGGCGTTCGTCTTGACGCGGGCGTTCGTCGCGGCGCGGGCGTTCGCGCTCTTGATAACCTTCCGGCTTTTCGAGCAATGCTTTACGGCTAAGGCGGAATTTACCGTCGGGTTGAATTTCTAAAAGTTTAACTTCTACTTGCTGCCCGGGCTTCAATATATCGCCTACGTTTTCAAAGTAATCGTAGCTGATTTGCGAAATATGGAGTAACCCTTTGGTTTTAGGCAGAAACTCAACTATTGCACCGAGGCCTTCGCGCACTTCTTTGACGGTAGCCGTATAGACCATGCCGACTTCCGGAGGGCGCACAATGGACTGAATGCGCTCTACGGCGCGTGCGGCCGAATCGCCGTCGGTTGACGAAACAACTACGGTTCCGTCGTCCTCTATATTTATTTCCACGCCAAATTCAAGGCACATAGCACGAATAACCGAGCCGCCTGAACCGATAACGGCACCTATTGCTTCCACAGGAATTTGGAATTTTGTCATTCGAGGTGCGTATTGCGACAAATCAATGCGGGGGGCACCAATGGCTTCGTCCATTTTGCCGAGAATATGCATACGTCCGTCGCGTGCTTGCATTAAGGCTTTGCGCATAATTTCGAGCGAAAGCCCGTCAATTTTTATATCCATTTGGCAAGCGGTTATACCGTCGGCAGTGCCGGCCACTTTAAAATCCATATCGCCGAGAAAGTCTTCGTCGCCCAAAATATCCGATAGAACGGCCACGTCGTCGCCCTCTTTAATCAATCCCATTGCGATTCCGGATACAGATTTTTTCATCGGAACTCCAGCATCGAACATGGCAAGCGAGCCGGCGCATACGGTGGCCATTGATGACGACCCGTTGGACTCGAGAATATCGGAAACTATACGCAAAACATAGGCGAATTCTTCACTTGTCGGCGCAACCATTTTCAGGGCGCGTTCCGCTAAATTGCCATGCCCCGTTTCGCGTCGGCTAACGCCCGTCATACGTCCCGCTTCGCCCGTACTGAAAGGCGGAAAATTATAATGCAGCATAAAACGGCGGAAGTAAAGCGGCAAAAGCCCGTCGACCATTTGTTCGTCGTCTTTTGTACCAAGCGTAACGGTAGTTAAACTTTGCGTTTCGCCGCGAGTGAAAAGTGCCGAACCATGCGCACGTGGCAATAATCCGACCTCGATACTGATTGGGCGAATATCGGTTGTGGATCGGCCGTCCAAACGGCGATTTTCATCTAAAATCATACGGCGCATCTCGGATTTTTCGAGTTTGCCGAATAATTCGTCAATTTGTTTGGCGCGAACGGCAGACTCGGCCGCGTCTTCAATAGGTGCTTCTTCGGCAATAGTAGTTTGCAGTATATCGCGAAGATTGCGACGAAATTCGGATCTTTGCTCTTTTACCGAGCCAATACGTATTTGCGCATGTATTTTATCTTGTGCCAGTTCTTTTACGCGAGCAACAAGATTTTCGGGATAGGCTGTATCGACCGTTTCTTTCTTGGGTTTCCCGGCCAATGCTACAAGCTGTCGCTGTAAGTCGTTGATTTGGCGTATATGCTCATGCGCAAATTCCATTGCTGCAAGAAAATCCTCCTCAGATATTTCTTTGCTTGAACCCTCTACCATCATAATAGCGGTATCCGTTCCGGCTACCGTTATTTCCATATCGGATTGTTCTAATTGCTGCAATGTAGGATTGATTATCAATTGTCCGTCAATACGCCCTACGCTTACTTCGGAAAAGGGGCCTTTGAACGGAATATCGGAGAGCATAAGTGCGGCTGACGCACCTACGGCTGCGAGTGTGTCGGCATCGTGTTCTCTGTCGGCAGAATAAACCGTTGCTACGATTTGTGTTTCGTATCGCCAGCTTTTGGGAAACAGCGGACGTGCCGGACGGTCAATCAGGCGTGCCGCTAGAACCTCTTTGTCGGAAGGCTTGCCTTCGCGTTTAAAAAATCCGCCGGGGATTTTTCCGGCTGCCGCGATTTTTTCGCGATATTCGACTGTAAGAGGTAAAAAATCCACGTCGCGCGGTTGCTCGGAAGCGCAGACGGTAACTAGCATCATAGTGTCGCCGTAGCGTACCATGACCGCACCGCCGGCAAGTTTGGCGAAGCGCCCTGTTTCCAGCGAGTATTCTTTGCCGTTAAGAGTTAATGATACGGTATGCATACTTTGTTCCTGCAGGAAAATGAGAAGAAAAAATAAACGGCGGGAATAAATCCGGCAAGAAGTCGTTTGCATGCTGAGCGGAGGAAAAAACCTGCTGAAACAGATGCTTTCCTGCGCTCAGAATGACGGTTCCCGCATATAAATCTAAAAAAACGCCGGAGAATATGTTAAAACAATACGGCCGAGTACGATTAAATCGGAGTGTGACCGGGCAATGAAAAAACACAAGCGGCGCTTCTACAGCGCCGCCACATTGTTGTCAAGCCTCACTTGCGTATGCCAAGCGTAGCGATAATTGAACGGTATCGCATAATTTCGTTTGTATGAAGATAATCCAACAGTTTACGGCGCTTGCTGACGAGTTTCATCAGTCCGCGGCGGCTGTGATAATCCTTTTTATAAGATTCCAAATGCGCCTGCAACTCGTTAATATGCTCTGTCAGCAAAGCAATCTGCACTTCCGGACGGCCGGTATCTGTGGCGGACGCACCATATTTTGCGATAAGTTCGGCTTTGCGTTCTTTCGTTACCATGAAAAAATCCTGTTTTTTAGAGAAAGTAATACGCAAGTTACGGAATTTATATGGAATACGAGTAATTTTTGCTTAAATATGCCAAATTGCCCAAAAAAATGTTCGTTCTGTGAAACGATTGTCGGTGTTCGGTTTTATTTTAATTGTTCGAGTTTTACCTCGAATAATTTCGGCCAGAGCTTACCGGTCAGATAAACGGACTTTGTGGCGGAGTCGTAGGCTATACCGTTAAGAACTTCTGCGCCGGCTGTAATATCGGCTTCGGAAAGCAATCCGGCCGCATCAATCCAGCCGAGTATATCTCCCGTTTGCGGATTTATACGAACTATGTTGTTGCTCTGATAGATATTTGCCCAAATCTCATCGTCTATGTATTCCGCTTCGTTAAGCTCGCTGACGGGACGGCCGTTGTCGAAAACGGAAACAATTCGTCGTATCCGAAAATCCTTTGGGTCGAGAAAGGTTATAGTATTGGATCCGTTTGTCATAATAAGCGATTCGCCGTCATTGCACAAGCCCCAGCCTTCGCCCGTGTAATTTGTTTCTCCTATAAGGTTTAGATTGTTTGCGGAGTATATCAGGCAACGTTCGTCGCGCCATGTCAGGGTGTATATTTTGGCATCGAACAGAGTAAGTCCTTCGCCAAAAACTTCGGCAGGCAATTTGACCGTTTGCAGGGATTTCCATGTACTCATATCAATTTTGCGCAATGTGGAACGCCCTACAAGGCCGCCGGTTTCGTACATGGCTCCGTCGTGAATTTCAAGCCCTTGCGTGTAGCAAGTCTTGTCGTGCGGCAAGGTGCGAACTACTTTCAACCGCCACTGTTTCGGCAGCGGCCGGTCCGGTTCGGTTGCTGTCGCGGCAGATGAAATCGTAGTATCGCCGGCAACAGATTGCCGATGCTCTGAAATTTGCCTGTTTTCGGTGCAGGCAAACCCGATAAGCGGAATTACGATTACGGCTAAAAAAAGACGATTCATACGAGAAAATATCCGTAAAACAGAGTTGCGTCGCACTTGTTATTCACGTATCGGGGTTGATATGGATATCTGCACCGTTCTCGAATAACTGCGCCCTTGCGGAGAGGAATTATCGTATAGCAAAGAACGGCTCCCTACGGGCAGTATCTCGACGCGGTCATCGGGCAAATTCAAAAAATTTTGCGCTTCGATACAGCGGCGGCGTGCAAGGTCGCTATTATAGGCAAGTTCGCCCGTGCGGTCGGCATAGCCCGCTATTGCAATGCGGGATTCGGGCGTAATGCGCGATTTTATATCTTCGAGTATTTTACGATTGGCAGAGCTTAGTTCTGCGCTGTTAAAGTCGAATACTATTAGAGAAAAACGCTCAATGCGCATATCGTTTTTAAGCTCGTAGCGTTTTTTGCGCAACGTTAATTGTCGCACCTCCATAGCAGTACGGGCGGATTGCTCTTCGCCGCGCTCGTTTCGTGCAATAAGCGACACGTTTACGGGCGTTTCAAATTTAGGTTGCGGTGCAATTTCCAAGTTCCACGACTGTATGCCTGGCATAGACGAACCGTTGTATTCGCGCAATTTTTCGCCGCTTTGCTCGGCGACTATACTCCAATAAACTATTCCTGTATCCGATTGTACGGAAGGCGTAATTTCAATGCGCGGCGGCGTGGCTTTGCGCTCTGTTGTGCGCAATGTAATCGGCCGCAAGATGTCGGCATCGTCGCTGGCAAGCTCGGCACGGCGATTCTCTTCGCGTCCGTCGTCCGAACTGTTGTTGGCGGGCTTCTCCGGCAGTCCGCGTGTCTTGCGCGAAATTCTTGACGGTTCGATATTCCAAACACGTTCAAAATACTGCTGTATTTCGGCGGCGCGAAACGCAACTGTTTCAGGCTTTCCGTCGTCGCCCGTAACGTTGCTTGTACCGGTGATGATAAGTTTTGCATTAGGCTTGTTCCTAAGGCGTGAACCTACGATGTTAAGCATCTGAGAATAGATGTCGAGCGTATTTCCCGGCAATTTATCCTCACGGAAATTTCGGGCACGTTGGGCATCGAGCAGTTTCATGCTTGTTCGCGCAAGGTTGCCGCTGTTTTCAGGGTAAAATACATAAGGAAGCAACGGGAAGCTCTCTTCGGTTTCAATTTCCTCTATACGAATGGTAGGTTGCGGTTGCCGTGCGCCGTCTTTCTCTATGCCGGCGGCGGATACGGCTACGGAAAATACCGTTTTACGCGGAATCTCGCGCAAGTAGCTTTCCGAAACGGTATATCGGCGCAATTCCACATTGCCGTTGCGAATGGTTTCTACTTGCATATTCGAGCGAATCCGGCTTACGCGCTCATGGTCTATGCCGGCGGTAAATCGGCTGGCCGTATCGCGTAAATATACCGTATCGCGTAAATATTTTATTTCTTCTTGCGGATATACTGCAAACAGAAGTCCAGCACCTATTTGCAGGGTGTGCGCTTTCCACGAAACGCCGGCTAAGTTGCTGAAAGGAAGAAAATAGCGAATGTCGGGACGAAGGAATTTGCCGCCGCCGATAGGAAGCTCGTAACTGAGGCCGAAAATACCCGAAAACAGCATTGACGACGCACCGTCAATCGCTCCTGTTTTGTCGTTGCGAAATGCACGGCCGTCTAAAAATACAGATGTTTCCGGCGAAATTATTGTTTCGCGTACATCGGCCTGTGCATTGAAAAGAAATGCCAATGAAAATCCCGCATGAGCAAAAAGACCGTCGGTTATATTCAGTGCGGCCGTCGGTTCAATCCCTGCGGTATAAAGTGTGGCATCTAAACTATGCTCGACCGTAACCGGCGCAGTAATCGTATCGAAAGGTGAATTACCGTTAAGAATACGGGTGTTACCTATTATTTCGGGGGTTGTAAGTTTTCCGCCTATACTTGAAAAAGCAGGGCGTATTTGCAACCGCAGATAATCGGTCAAAGGTAACTCGGCTATAAAGCCGGCCGAGAATCCCGTGCCGCTACCCGAAGAAAATTGCGGACAGCAACTTGTAAATCCGGGTAATTCACCGAAATTTGCCGCATGGGAATTCCAATTAAATGCACCGAATACACCAAGATAATACAACGGAGCATGGCTTGATTTTTGGGCGCAAACGCTGTATGCACCCACAAAACACGCTATTGTTGCGCAGAAAACAAGATCGCGAATAAAAACAATCAATTTCACAATAATAGATTTAAGCAAACACGTACTATACCGACAAATTTACGAAAATCCGACGGGCAATAAATAAAAATCGAAGTTCCGACGCTTAAATAACGACGAAACTTCGATTGGTGGCGAAAAGGAGAGATTACGAGCGTTTCTTTAATGTACCGGAACCGGCTATGGTTTGCTTGATTGTTTCCGGCGAACCTTTGTAAAAAATATCGCCCGAACCGAGAATGGTAGCGTCAAGAATATTCATCACGGTAGTTTCTATGCTGCCCGAACCGGCTACCACGATATTGCTGTTGACAGAGTGAAGACCGTAACTGTAAATATTGCCCGAACCCTTTATGTTAACCCCTACATTAACTGCCGTTCCTTTGAGCGTAACAGAGCCTGAACCGTTAATATTCGTTTCAAGATTTTCCGTTTCGATTTGCAGACGAATATCGCCGGTACCGTTTACATTCAGCAAGAGTTTCGGAGAAATAATTGCAGATTGTCCGATAATCTCGCCGGCACCGTTCAGAGAAATGTGCTGGATATGCTTCATCGTAACATAGACTTCGACCGGGCGAGACGGAGAATAACATATCGCGTCGTTGAACGTAAGGTTGCCGTCAACAACACGCGGCTCGAGGCGGCTAACGATATTATCGTCGGCCTTAATGCGAAGCGACACAACATCACCTTGCGTAATATAGACTTTCATTAACCCTACCGTCTTAATACCGGTAAAATTGCCGATATTGAGGGTGGAATTGACGATTTCGCCGGAGCCTTCAAGACAATCGGTATTGATATGTGAGCATCCGGCAAAAGCCGCACTGCTTACTAACAGCGCAGTAAGTGCGATGGCGAAAAAGTGAGAAAAAAGCATAAACAACTCCAAGAGGTTAGCAGATAAAAAGTGAAGCAATATCGGAGATTTTTGCGCCGGAATCTTCCGTTATCGAACAATTACGCAGGCGTTTGCTGCCGGTTGCACAAATTTTAAATAATAGAAAAAAATTTTTACGTGTCGTTTTCGTGCTTTTACCCCTAACATATAGCAGGCTTTTATTTTTTGTATCGAATACGGCGGTTTCTTGCCGAGTAATTTATATCTACGAACAGCGCGGTCGGGAAGTTGGAAATAATTCCGCTCTCTACTTGCACAAATCTTCCGTTTTTTCGGCTGAATCGGTTGCCGGAAAATCCGCGCTGATTTCGGAATAGAATAAATGTCGGACGTGCAACGAAGCCGCCTTTGTTTTTTTTGGGGGAAAATTTTGCGATGAATTATACGGTAATCGGAGCAGGGAAGAGCGGCTTTGCGGCCGCTAAACTTGCAGTTTCGCTGGGGCATAAAGCGTTTCTAACCGAATCAAAATCGCACGAAACATTCGGAATTGAGATTGACGAATTGAGCGATTTGGGAGTATTCATGGAATTTGGCGGACATGGACCGGCCGCTCTCGATTCTGCCGATTGCGTAATAGTATCGCCCGGGGTGCCGCCGTCGTCGCCCGTGATTACGGAGGCGGAATTACGTGGAATACCCGTTATCGGCGAGCTTGAATTCGGCCGCTTGCATTTGCCCGATAACCCTTTGATTGCAATTACCGGAACGAACGGCAAAACCACTACTACCGCGCTTATCGAGTATATTTTGCGGCAGGCCGGCAAATCTGCCGTAGCGGCCGGAAATATCGGAACGCCTCTTTCGGCGTTGGCGGGCAAAATTTCGCACGATACGATAATTGTTGCCGAAGCAAGCAGTTATCAATTAGACAGAACCGTAAAGTTTCGGCCTGATGCGGCCGTTGTTTTAAATATAACGCCCGACCATTTGTCGTATCACGGCTCGTTTGAGGCGTATTGCAGAGCAAAATATAATATCACTCTCAATCAAAGTGAAAAAGATTTGCTAATTTTGAACGCGGACGATGCCGCGACCGCAGCATGCGCGGCATTATCGCGAGCGAGAACCGAATATTTGAGTATGTTTCCCGTGGGGGCGGGGATATATTGCGACGGTACTTCGCTTATCCTGCCGAATCACAAACAGCATTCAGAGGGAAAACTTATGCTCTACGACGAACTGCGCCTGCCCGGTGCGCATAACTGCTATAACTCGATGGCGGCGGCACTTGCAGCGCGTGCTTTCGAGGTACGAAATGAAAATATACGCGACTCATTGATGAGCTTTGCGGGTGTGGAACATCGCCTTGAATTTGTAAGAAGCTTTAACGGAACTGAATTTGTTAACGATTCGAAAGCCACAAATGTAAATGCCGCGTGGTATGCTCTTTCAAGCTATTCGTCGCCTATAGTGTGGATAGCAGGCGGGCGTGGCGATAACAACGATTATTCGGCTCTCGACGCTCTTGTTCGCGCCAATGTGCGTTGCATTGTGGCGATAGGCGAAGAGCAAAGTGCTATTTTCGACCATTTCTGCCTGATGACTCGTTGCAAAAAAGCGGCCTCGCTTGAGGAAGCTGTGCAAATTGCGGCCGAAACAGCCGCAGAAGGAGATGTGGCATTATTCTCGCCCGCGTGCAAATCGTTCGATATGTTTATGAATTACGAGCATCGCGGACAAGTTTTCAAGCAAGCGGCTCTCGGTCTGTAAAACGACTGAAACTACCTGCTATGAGCAAAAAAACAGACCATATAGACTGGTTCATCTTGCTTTCCGTAGTGGGGCTTATGTTGTTTAGTGTGGCATTTGTATATAGTGCCAGTGCCGCTTTTGCCGATGCACATTTCGGCTCGAGCGAAAAATTACTTGTAAACCACGGCATTCGAGTTGTTTTCGGCTTGCTTGCCGTGTTTGTTTTTGCGCGGATTGACTATCATGTGTGGGAGCGTTTGGCCAAACCGGCTTATATCATATCGCTTGGATTACTTGCAATAGTTCTTGTTTCCGGTGCGCGAGTAAAAGGTGCTACACGCTGGATTGATATGGGATATATAAGTTTTCAACCTTCGGAGCTGGCCAAATTCGCACTCGTTATGTTTATTTCGGCAATGCTCGCCGAGCGAACACGCTCAATCGGCGATTTTAAGCGCGGTGTTCTCCCAATCGTTTTGTGGGCATTGCCTTGTTGCGGGCTTATAGCCTTGCAACCGAATGTTTCCACAGCCGGCGCCTTGTTTTTAATGATGTTTGTGTTGCTGTTCATCGGGAATGCCCGTGCCGACCATCTTAGCGTAATGGGTTTCTTTACGATAGTTGTAGGCGGAGTATACGCACTTTCCGCACCATATCGGCGCAACCGTATACTTGCGTTTCTCGGATTAGGCGACGGTATGGAAAATAATGCGGCCGAAAAAATAAACTATCAATTAAAACAGGCACTTCTCGCGTTCGGCAACGGCGGGATCACCGGCGTAGGACCCGGGCGCAGTATTCAGCGCGATTTCTTTTTGCCGGAAAGTTACGGCGACTTTATCTATTCAATTATTGGCGAAGAATACGGACTTATAGGGGCCAGCATCATATTAATTGCTTTCGGGATACTTCTATGGCGCGGACTTGCCGTAGCAAAGCGTGCGCCCGACTCTTTCGGACGGCTTCTTGCCGCCGGCATTACGGTTGTGTTGGTTGTTTATGCCGTTGTCAATGCCGGTGTTACTTGCGGCGTTCTTCCTACTACCGGACTTCCGATGCCGTTTATCAGCTACGGCGGCACTTCCGTATTGTTCTCGTCGGCAGCCGTAGGAATATTGCTGAATATATCTTCGCATGCGGGTGTTTATCCGCGTCGCAGAAATATTGCTTCCACCGAATAGCGGTACGGCTATGATGCGCTCGTTTTTACAAAATTTTACCGGTGCAATTATCGCGGCGTTCGTTCTTACGATTTCGTTCATTGTATTTGCATTGTATCTTGTGGGACGCTCTACTATCGAGCCTAACGTTATTCAGTATAGCGACAATGTTGAGGATACGGCAAAAATCTATCGCGATAAATTTGGAATTCCGCATATAATAGCCGAGTCTGAATCCGATATGTTCTTTACGCTTGGCTATGTGCATGCGCAGGATAGGCTGTGGCAAATGGATGCGGCGCGGCGAACAGGGCGCGGAACTCTTTCGGAAGTCTTCGGCGAGAAAACGGTTGAAACCGACCAATTTATGCGGTACATCGGTTTGCCTGCCGTTGCCTCCGAAATATTAAAACACGCAAGCCCGGCAACGCGCTCGGTGCTGCATGCCTATACGCAGGGTGTAAATCATTACATACAAACGCACAAACGCGCTCTTCCGTTCGAGTTCGGCGCATTGCAGTACGAACCTGAGCCTTGGACTTCCGAAGATTGTTTGATTATACTTCGTCTGACTGCTCTCGAGATGAGTGCGTCGTTCTGGGCAGACATTGCGCTGGGCGATATTGCCGATAATATCGGCGTAGAGAAAACTCTGCAACTTATTCCGGCATACCCTGCGGACGCACCTTCGATTGTCGGCGACAAATTACCTGCCTCCGTACCTTTGCGCTCTCCGGTTGCAGCCGATTCCTTGCCACGCCGCACCGAGTCAGTACATTCTGCCTCAATTCGCTATATGCTTGCTTCCGTTTCCGAAACTTTCTCGTCGGCACGCTCGAATCTCGGACTTGAAGGATCGGCTATCGGGAGTAATTGTTGGGTTATGAAAAAATCGGCACAACCGTATGCCGGAACTACGCTTGCCTGCGACCCGCATTTGCCGCTTGCATTGCCGGCTCGGTGGCACCAAGCACATATTACCTCGCAGTATTGGAATGTAGTCGGGCTCTTCGTGCCGGGCATACCGTTGGCGTTTTCGGGTAGGAACGACGCAACTGCTTGGGGATATTCGGCTATGATGCTTGACGATGCCGATTTTTTTATTGAAAAAATTGACCCGAAAAATTCAAATTATTATTACGATGCAGACGGTAAACGATTGAAATTCCGTTATGCACGCGATACAATTACAGTGCGGCGCGGCGAACCGATTATCTATGATATTCGCTATACAAAACGCTCCGGCGTTATTTCCGACGTTCATTTTTTGAAAAATCAAAGAAAATTCCTGCAAAGTCCTTACGTACCGAAGAGTAACGCATTCCTTGAACGATATTGTTTGACGTACAGTTGGACGGGAAGCTATCCGACCGACGAATTACTGGGCCTGTACAGAATAAACAAAGCCGAGACGTGGTTTCAGTTTACGGACGGCGCAAATGAATGGAGCGTTCCGGGAATGAATTTTACGTATTGCGACCGCATCGGGACAATAGGCGTGGCACCGTCGGGCGCAGTTCCCGTAAGACAAAAATGCCTGCCGAATTTGCCGAATCCCGCTTGGTTGCCGGGATATGCATGGAAAGGAACGCAGCCGCCATCCGATTTGCCGCGTATAGTCAATCCTAAACGCAGATTTATAGCAAGTGCAAACAATATAGTTTCTCACAATATTTCCATATTTATTTCTGCGCTTTGGGAGCCGCCCTCGCGAGCCGAAAGATTGGAATATTTACTGGGGCAATTTGACGAATACGATATTCGAGATGCACAATTTATGCAAATGGACGCTACCGCACCGCTTGCACGACAAGTCAATGACATTGCCATGCGCGTACTTGAAGCCAAAAAGCGATTCTTATCGCCCGATGACCGTGCCGCACTTGCAATAATGAAAAAATGGGACGGAATGATGTCGCCACGTGCTGCCGAACCGGCTCTTTTTGCAGTATTTTTTGATGAATTATTGCGCCATACATTTGCCGACGAGCTTGGCGACCGGCTCTATAGGCAATATATGCTTGTTTCGTCGTTGCCAACTCGAAAAACAGCCGAATTGCTTGCCGACAGCGCGGCTGTATGGTTCGACAATATTTCTACGAAGGAGCGCGAAGACCGTAACGAGATAATTTTTCGGAGTTTTGTTGCAGCGCAACGGCGGTTGAAAAAATTATACGACGGCGTTCCTTTTGCGGAGCATCAATTCGGCAGGATTCATCAATTGACGCTGTATCATCAGTTTAGCGACAATCCCTATATTCGGCCGTTTGTTACGCAAGGGCCTATGCCGTCCGGCGGTTCCAATGTTACGATTAATTGCGGTGAATGGCGATTTAACGAGCCTTTCAATCAAGTCGTGGGTGCTTCGATGAGATTTATAGCCGATATGGACGACAGCGTAGCGTATTCCATAGTTCCCGGCGGTGCAAGCGGCGAGCCGCTCAGCGCACATTACTCGGACCAAATACAATTGTGGCTGAACGGTGGTTATGTGGCTATGCCGGCCGGCCGCCGGCCGGCCGGGAATATAATTCTATATGAAACCATTTTGCCCGTTAAGCCGAAACAGACAAAGTGGTAATGCGGAGCAGATATTTTAGGCAATACGGCGCAGTATTATGAAAATGCGGCAGTTTGGGCAGTCTGTCCGCGGTATTACGTATGATCCGACTATCTGTAGGTGCGTATTTACTGTGCAAAATGAAAAAAGATTTGTCAAATCGCGCCAATCATTGTAATTTTGACTTGGTTTTTTGGTTGCAGCATCCAAGAAACTGCTCCTTCCGGCAATTGCGGCAGTTGTATCGTAGTAATGAAGGTATTGCGTTATCCGCCCGCTATTTCTGATCTCGAAAATCACGGGTGCGAATAACGCTTGTAAAGCGAGAGGTTATCTATGCGGTCTGTGGAAGAGAACAGCTCGCACGATTTTGCCGAGCAATCCAACGGCAAAGTCCTGACGATATTGATTATCATAGTTTGCTTGGTCTTTTTTTCGTCTTCGTGGGGAAAGCGTCAGCCCGTTGAAAGTATTAAAGCGACGGGGTTGAAGTATTTAACCGAACAAGAAATTATAGGCTGTTCCGGCTTTACGGATTCGGCAGTGCTTAGGCACGGTGCGATTTCATTGACCGATATAGAGCGCAATATTGTACGTAACAAATTTATTCGCTCGGTGCAAGCATGGAGAACAGGACTCGGAGATATAACCGTAGAGGTAACGGAGCGGGAACCCGTAGCGGCTATTTGCGGCGATGACGGAATATTGCGCTATCTTGATTCGGCCGGAGTATTCTTGCCGTACCGATTATTTGCTGCGATAAGCGATGTGCCGATATTCTACGGTATTCGCCAATATGACAGTACTTCCATACGCGAGCAATGCCTGCGTATTTTGCAAGACCTGCGCAATTACGGCGACGAATCGTGGACACGGCAAATCGGCACCGTAACTTGGAATGCCGACAAGCGGTATTGGCAACTGCATTTTGAAGATTACGACATTTCGGCTCTGGTTTCGCCCGGAAGCGATATGTACCTGCAACTTAGCGGCTTACACGCTACGCTTAAAGATATTGGCTGTGCCGGTAAATTGCAAATTGATTTGCGGTGGGAAAATAAATCTGTAGTTTCGGCCAAAGCGGGCTGATCACAATGTCTTTATCATACATAAATATTTGCGGAAAGTCTTGCAAACATTGAACGATACATATACAGAACTTGACGGCGGTGATATTGTCGTAGGGCTTGACATCGGCACCAGCAAGGTATGCTGTTTGGTTGCATCAATAGATGATGCCCGCAAAAAAGTAAATGTACTTGGCATAGGCGAGGCTCCCAACGAAGGGTTGCGCCGTGGAGTTGTAGTTAATATAGACAAGACAGTTCGTTCAATTCAGCAGGCCGTAGAGCAGGCATCTTCGCAGTCCGGCATAGCGATACGCGAGGTTGTAGTCGGGATTGCCGGCGACCACATAGATTCGTTCCGCAACAGAAGTATTATTACCATACCCGATACATCGCGGGAAATTTCGAGTACGGACGTAGACCGATTGATAGAGGAAGCGCAGAAAATACTTTTACCGAGCGATAGAAAAATAATTCATATTATTCCGCAGGACTATATTATTGACGGGCAAGACGGAGTTATAGACCCTATCGGAATGAGCGGCGTGCGTATGGAGGCAAATATTCACATTGTAACCGCTCTTGCAACTGCCGTTCAGAATATCTATCGTTGCGTGGAGCGTTGCGGATTAAAAGTTGCGGACGTAGTTCTTGAACCGCTTGCAAATAGTTATGCCGTATTGGATAACGACGAGAAAGAAGTGGGCGTTGCTTTAATAGATATAGGCGGCGGTACAACCGATATAGCCGTTTTTCAGCATAATATTATACGGCATACGTCAGTTATAGGAATTGCAGGGCATGAAGTTACCGAAGATATATGCAGCGTTTTGGGTATTCTGAAGGAATCAGCCGAAAAAGTAAAGCGAGAATTCGGCTATGCAATGCAAACCGGCATGATGCGCGACGAAGTTTTTATGATTCCGGGTGTGGGCGGCCGAAAGCCTATTGAAGTCAGCAAGAGCCTGCTGTGCCAAATCATTCAGCCGCGTATGGAAGAGATATTTGAATTTGCATATTCCGAGCTTAAAAGATCGGGCTATGCCGACAGATTGTCGGCGGGAATAGTGCTGACCGGCGGCAGCTCATTGTTGCGAGGCTCGGAGGAATTGGCGCAAATCGTATTCGGTATGCCCGTAAAAATCGGAATTCCCACAGGAGATACTTACGGCGGATTGGCGCAAGAAATAGAAAACCCTAAGTATGCTACGGCTATCGGATTGGTACTTTACGGATTGGAACACCGTAAAAGAAAATTTGAAAACAGCACAGATGTAAAAACACCTTCGGTAACAGAAGAAAAGGAAAGTACTGAAAGCGAGAACAGAAAGTCTTCGATTTTCAAGAAAATTAAAAACTTTTTTGAAGAATTATAAGAGCATTTTTCTGTATATTGCTTGATGTTTACGCAAAAATTTTTAGAAAATTCCATGTATATAGTTTTTAAAGGGAGGAATAGTGATTGTCGTTGATACCTCCGTCAATTATGGAGCAAGAATTCGCGTTGTCGGCGTAGGCGGCGGCGGCGGAAATGCTATTAACAGCATGATAGTGCGCGGGCTGGCCGGCGTTGATTTTATTGCTGCAAATACCGATATTCAGGCACTTACGTTAAATCTTGCACCTACAAAGATCCAAGTCGGACGAGATTTTACAAAAGGCCTCGGTGCAGGGGCCGACCCTGCCGTAGGGCAACGTTCGATAGAAGAGAATGTCGACGAAGTGCGCGACGCACTTTCGGGCAGCGATATGGTGTTCGTTACAGCCGGCATGGGCGGCGGCACCGGAACGGGCGGCGCACCGGTAGTGGCGCGTATAGCTCGCGAACTCGGTGCACTGGTTGTAGGCATTGTAACCAAGCCGTTTGATTGGGAGGCTAAACGCCGCTCAAGTACTGCGGAAATAGGCATAGCCGAGCTTCGCAAACACGTGGACGCGCTAATAGTCGTTCCAAATCAAAAACTTATGAATATTATTGACCGCCACACTTCTTTCAAAGAAGCGTTTCAGCGCGTAGATGACGTTCTCTATAATGCGACTCGCGGCATTGCTGATATTATTAACGGTAACGGCTATATCAATGTAGACTTTGCCGATGTGCGTACTATTATGAAAGATATGGGCGACGCATTGATGGGCATAGGCGTTGCGTCCGGTGAAAATCGTGCTATAGAAGCCGCGCAAAATGCCTTGAATTCGCCATTGCTCGAGGGAATCTCAATATCGGGAGCGCAGGGAATACTTATCAATATAAGCGGCGGCAATCTGACTATGCACGAAATAGGCGAGGCCGTTCAAATTATCGAGAACGCCGCCGGCAGCGAAGTCAATCTTATACACGGTATCGTGATTGACGAGCAGATGGACGATAAAATAATGATTACAGTTGTTGCGACAGGTTTCAAGCGCAAAGAGCAGGCCACTGTTCTCGGCTCTATTACATCGGCAGAACACACCCGCAATACACCGCAAATCGTTCAACAAGCTCCGCAAATCGTTCAACAAGCTCCGCAAATCGTTCAACAAGCTCCGCCACGCCCTATTACTATAAATACGAACGTTGCCGCGTCGTCGCCTACAATAGTTCCGATAACGAAAGAAATGTCGGAATATACGCCACGCTCGGGCAATGCTAACGTTATACCTGCACGACCGGTCGGTGTTGATGAATTGTCAAGACTCGGCACACCGGCTATGAATCGCCGTAATAACGGCTCTATTCCTATACAACAAGCAGCCGAACAACCTGCAAACTATAATAGAACGACAAATAATTTGCAAGACTCACGCTATGCGGCCGTAGCTGAAAAACCCGCTTTTCTTCGAAAAATCATGGATTAAACAAAAATGGCAATACGCCTAAATTTATTTGTCGGTCTGTGCTGAAATACAAATAAATAAACCGTGAATAAAAATATAAGAAGGACGCGAAGCATAACTGAACTTCGCGTCTTTTTTGTATTGTATGCAGAAAAAATAAGCAAAATACAGCAATGTAAATTGATGATTGAACAATGATTTTACAGACTGTTGCACTTGATTGTTAAATTCATGAAAACAATTAATTTCAAAAATCTTGAAAAATAAAAAATGGGACGTTCGACAGTACATTACGCAGACAATAAAACAAACAATGCTTTAAAAAAGCTACATAATAAGCTACGACCGGCAGGCACACCTGTTCAACGTGTTGAGTACATTATTGAACTTTTATTGCTCAGAATTTTTGAAACAAAAATTAAACAAGACGAAGAATTTAAACCTTTGCGAAAACTTTTTTCGGCTGACTATAAATGGAAAAATCCAAAGAAAGGTGCTGAAGCACCCGAAGAAACAAACGAAAATCGTTTGTTCTCTTATTTGCCGACAGTTTCAAATGACCAAATTTTATCAGAACTCAACGACAATTTCTTTCCATTCTACTCAAGCATTTTAAGCAGTGCAAGACAAGTATTTGAAGGAAACCTACCACAAAAAGTGCAAGACCAATTGGTTTTGATAGAAGAAGTTTTCAGCAATTCCAATTTTACCAACAATGTAAACAGCGGAAACCTTGGCGAAGTAATCAGTATTGTTGCTAACGACATTGAAGAAGCAAGACTATTGAAAACCGACCTTTTAGGTGATGCCATTGAATCGGCTTTGAGTGAAACAGGCGGAACAAAAGATGTTGGACTATTCCGCACACCCGACCATATTCGCCAATTTATGACGGCTATGATAGAGCCGACTTTTGACGACATAATTTTTGACCCTGCTTGTGGGACTGGTGGTTTTTTGTTTGACGCTTTTGAATTTGTAATGCGTAGAGTTGACCCTGACCGTGAATGGCCGGGCGAAAAAGCTCATTCCGAATTATCGGCTTGGTTTGACGAATATTTTAAGTTCAATCAATTAGACTTTCCAAGCATTGAACAAACCACACAGTTTTACCGAAGTGGCGTAACGGGAATTGAATATTTGGGAATGATTCGCAAAATGGCGGCTATCAACTTTTATGTTCGGGGCTTAAACCCTGCCAACATTGAGCAAGGCGACAGTTTGGCGAAATACAGACCAGTAACCGACCACGAAAGCAAATCGGTTATTTTGGCTAATCCCCCTTTTGGTGCTCAGCGTGACCAGGAAAGTTATCCTGATGTTTGGAGCGAATATTCCAAAGAATCGGAAACCACTATTTTGTTTGTGAAACTAATGTTTGAGCAACTCAAAGCAGGTGGCAAATGTGCAGTTGTTGTTTCTGAAGGTTTTCACACTTGGGACCAGTTTAGTGCAAAGGCATTGCGTAAAATGTTGTTGGACGAAGCACAACTGAAAGCCGTTATTTCTTTGCCACAAGGTTTGTTTGTGAGCAAGAGCGGACAAGGTCCAAAAACAAGTATTCTCATTTTTGAAAAAGGCGGAAAAACCGACTGGACTTGGTTTTACAAAATAACCAATGATGGTTATACAATGGGAACCAACCGCAAAGAGCAAAAAGGAAATCAACTCATTGAATGTTTAACTCTTTGGCACGAATATGTAAAACACGGCAAGCAACCACCCGAAACCAAAAACCAATTTTGCATTCCTGCCGATTGGATTAAAACACTTGACCCACGCATAAAAGAAAAAATCCGTAAGGAAACCCGTGCCGATATGGAAGCCAAAGGCAAAATAGAACGGGAGAAAAAAGAAGCCGACCTTGATAAAAAGATAAAAGCCAAAAAAGCTACGGAAGCCGACAAGTCAATGGAACTAAAAACCTTTGACCAAATGCTGGAAAACCGCATACAAAACGAAATTGCCAAACGCATAGACAAGGCACACAACTATTCGTTTAACCTTGCCAACTACAAAAGCACCATTAGCGACAGCCAAATTGTAGAATGGACAGAAGCACTTAAACACATACAGCCAAACGGTGCAACCACTTTGGAAGAAGTTTACAAAAAGCTGAATAACGGCAAGCCCGAAAACATTTTGCCCTATCTGCTAAAACTGAACCCTACCAATGCACTGGAAGCCGACATTGCCCGAGAATATGTAAGCAATTTAGACAACGACCTTATTGCAAAACATAAGGAGTTGAATGTGATTAAGGAGATTTTGAAAAGCGGTGCAAAATATCCAATGGTTAAATTGAAAGACTATTTGATATTAAATGAAAACAAAATAAAGCCCAACAAAAACCCTGATGTAAATTACAAAGTGCTTGGCGTAAGCAATGAAGTTGGTATTTTCTTAAACGAAAAACTACAAGC